>TARA_R110002096_G_scaffold74101_2_pt1 | contig 142499 bp, 134 predicted proteins | sample TARA_R110002096 | Tara Oceans TARA_R110002096 (sample SAMEA4397295) | marine metagenome | biome: Polar Biome; feature: [DCM] deep chlorophyll maximum layer (ENVO:01000326); material: water (ENVO:00002006), including particulate matter (ENVO:01000060) such as... | depth 35 m
CTCCCCATTGTATGTCGTTTATTACTGAATTTACATTTTCCTTTCCAAGAGAAAATGAGCCGATGGAGGGACTCGAACCCACGACCTGCTGATTACAAATCAGCTGCTCTAGCCAGCTGAGCTACATCGGCTTTTCAGTTATAAAAAAGAACAGTCCGTTTTTCAAAACGGACTGCAAATGTAAAAAGAATTTGGATTGGTACAAACGTTGTAAAAAATATTTTTTTCAAGCCATCATTCGACTCTTCTCTTTGTGCTTTTTAAGCTGCCTTTTTAAGGCGTCTGTAGATAAATCTGTAGCCTCTTCAAAGGACTTACATTGTTTCCTAACCACAAGGTCTTGACCAGGTATATTTAGCTTAATCTCAGTTACTTTGTTCTGTTTGGTATGGTTGTTATCCACCTTCAAAAACACTTCCCCATCTACAATTCGATCATGAAATTGCTCTAACTTATCCAATCGCTTTTGGATATGTGCAATTAATTTTTGGTCGGCAGAAAAATTTACGGATTGAACATTTACTTTCATAAAAACTATTTTTTTTCGCCTCTCGGGTGGGCTTGGTTATATGTTTTCTTGAGTTGATCTACTGAATTATGAGTGTAAACTTGAGTAGCGGACAAATTTGAATGCCCGAGTAATTCCTTGATCGAATTTAAATCCGCCCCCCTGTTTAACATATGTGTAGCAAATGAATGCCTTAACACATGTGGACTCTTTTTTTCTATAGAAGAAACAGAACTAAGGTATCGATTTACAAAATCATAAACAAGCTTTGGATAGAGCTTTTTACCCTTGGCATTTACAAAAAACCATGCATCCCCTTCTACAGTAGAAATCTCTTTGCGTTTTTCTCTATAATAATTTAATTCTTCCTGAAAATTTACAGTGATGGGTAAAAACCTCTCCTTATTTCGCTTACCCAAAACTCGAAGTCGTTTATTGTTTAGATCAACATCCGAATCTTTTAAATTGATTAATTCACTTAACCTCATCCCTGTGAAGTAGAAAGAGCTAATAACCGTCTTATGGAGCAAGCCCAAAAAGCCTTCTGGAAATTCAATATCTTCTAATAAAATTTGAATTTCCTTTTCCGAAACCACCCTCAACAACTGTTTGCTTTGTTTAGGCGCTATAACTTTCGACATTGGGTTAAGCTCAACCTGTCCTTCGCGAATAAGAAATTTATAATAGGTTTTTAAACTGGATATTTTTCTATTGATGCTTCTTGGTTTAATTCCATTTTCTGAAAGCTCAACTATCCATTGTCTAATATGATGGTGATTTACTTCCTTCCAATATTGAATATCATTTTCTTCAAAAATGAATTTTTCAAAACTGACAAGATCGTTTTCATAAGCCTTTACAGTATGATCTGAAAAGCGCTTTTGAAATTTTAAATAATCTAAGAAGCTAGGTATATACATAAAAAAGCAAGGCTTGTAAAGATACAAACCTTGCTTTATATATTGTGAACAAGAAAGAGCTTCTTACTCTTCTGCTTGTCTTTTATTCTGAATATAAGCCGCTTTTAAAACTTCCTTTCTACGCAATACAGATGGCTTAATGAATTGCTGACGTCCACGTAGTTCACGAGAAACACCTGTACGGTCATATTTTCTCTTGTAGCGTTTTAAAGCGCGATCTATAGATTCTCCTTCTTTTACAGAAATTACTAGCATTACTTTATTTTATTTTTAAGGGCTGCAAATGTATAAATTAATTTAGTTAGTAGCAAAGCCTACTTTTCAATTAATTTTAAAAATCTGCAAATTAATTTTCTTTCATTAAATTTTTGGAAATCACCACTTTTTGAATTTCCGAAGTTCCTTCTCCTATAGTGCAAAGTTTTACATCTCTGTAAAATTTCTCAACCGGGAAATCCTTAGTAAAACCATAGCCACCAAAAATTTGTACAGCATCATTGCAAATTCTTACCGCCACTTCTGAAGCATATAGTTTTGCCATGGCTCCTGCTTGGGTAACCTTTTCTCCTTTATTTTTTAGATAAGCGGCCTTATAAGTAAGCAATTCTGCAGCTTCTAATTCGGTGGCCATATCAGCAATTTTAAAGGAAATACCCTGAAAACTTGAAATAGGTTTTCCAAACTGCTCTCTTTCTTTTGAATACTTAATTGCCGCATCTAAAGCGCCATGAGCTGTTCCTAATGATAATGCAGCAATAGAAATTCTTCCACCATCCAAGACTTTCATGGCCTGAATAAACCCATCTCCTTCCTTACCCAAAATGTTTCCGGCAGGAATTCTACAATTATCAAATATCAATTCGGCAGTTTCGGAGGCTCGCATTCCTAATTTATCCTCTTTTCTTCCTCCCGAAAAACCCCTTGTATCTCTATCCACAATAAATGCCGACATACCATGGGAATCACCTTTTTCACCTGTGCGAGCAATTACTACTGCAACATCTCCGCTTATAGCATGGGTGATGAAGTTTTTAGAACCATTCAAAACCCATTCATCACCATCCCTAACAGCTGTAGTGGCCATTCCACCTGCATCAGAACCTGTTCCTACTTCCGTTAAACCCCATGCTCCTATATATTCTGCTGTAGCTAATTTTGGTAAATATTTTTGTTTTTGCTCTTCATTTCCAAAGGCTAAAATATGTCCTGTACAAAGTGAATTGTGGGCCGCAACAGATAATCCTATAGAAGGATCAACTCTTGAGATTTCTGTAATAGCTGTTACATATTCGTAATATCCAAATCCAGAACCGCCATAGGTTTCAGGCACAAATACGCCCATCAGACCTAATTCGCCAAGTTTTTTAAAAACCTCAACTGGGAAAGTTTGAGCTTCATCCCATTTCATAATATTTGGACGAATATGTTGCTCGCTAAAATCCCGAACCATATCGGAAATCATTTTTTGAGTCTCCGATTTGCCGAAATTCAATCCCGTCTCAGATGCAGTTAATTCCATAATCTTATCTATTAAATCTTGAAGCTTAATTATTTTTTCCCGACCTCCAAGTAATTTGCAATTTTAGTGAATAAACTGTCATTTATCAACTCTAGTTCATTTAGTTCGTCTATAGAATTAAAAGGCCTTACCTTTTTCCTGAAGTTTACTATACTTTTTACCTGTTCGAAATTTAAATAAGGATGTTTCAAAAGTTCCTTAAAACCTAGCTCATTCACATTCATGGGCACTATAAAACCTTGATCTACATAAACTTGTTCAATTAAGCTTTGATAGATCTTATCATCCATACCATATATTTCCCATAACTGATCTAAACTATAATAACCACCTAATTGATTTCTATACTTGATTATTCTTTTTAATAAAAATGTGGGTATACCTTGGATTTTATAAATCTGCAACGTATCCAATTCATTGAGATTTTTCTTTTGAACTACTTCCTTTAGGTCCAAACTATCCTTCTCCTCAAAAATTAAATAACTCTTTATGTTCTGAACGAAGGAAGAATCTAGACTATATACCTTATAAATATCACTAACACTTTTAAATTTTCCGAGCCCTTTCCTATAGGCTAAAAAACCTTTTGCTTGGGAGTGACTAAAACCCATTTCCAGCAATTGATCTTTTAAAACCGTATTGGGGTTAAAAGGACTTAGAGATAGTTGTGGGTAATGGTTTTTTGGCAATTGCTTTTGGATGTGTACAAATTCTTTTACCGAATAAACCCAGTTGGAATCAATACCATAAATCTTAAATAAATCATCAGGATTTTTAAAAACTCCGCCTTTGCTGCGAAAATTTATGAGAACTGCAATCTGATGGGATGCCATCCCCAATTTTTTTAAATCGGATCTACTGACAGTATTTGGATCAAAAGAAAATAAATTTTCCTGAAACTCCTTCTTTGCCATTTGGGCATTGGCAGTTTCCCATTCTACAATTTGCTTTTCAAATTCTCTGGTATCTAAAAACTCCTCCTCTTGGCGAAAATCCCAAAAGAGCTGAATAGCAAAAAACGCAATGACCAAGCCCAATAATAGGACAATGCCATTGCGTTGATTTTTGGTGTAAGTGAAAAATTCCTTTGGACCTTTCCACATATTTATTAACTATCGAGGAACGTCGTCGTTTTCAGTATAACTGTCTGGTTCTGGATTGGGTGGTGTTTTCAATACCTTTCTGAAAAAATATGCCGTTAAACCTAATACTGTTCCTTGAACGAGTATCATAAAAATTAATGCTCCTGTTTTCATGCTTGTCCTTCTTTTTGTCTTTTTCTATATGCTATATAAACTAGGGATGATAATCCAATAAACAATGCTAATAATAATCCTCTAGCAACATTGGTCAACATTATTTTAGTTTTCAATCCCTCTATCACTATTGGATCTGTTGCGGCAGCCATATCTGCCTTCAAGCCAGAATTGGTTAGCATCCTTACTAAGGATCCGTTTCCAAAGGTCCATCCATCACCATTTAAAAGGCTCGACATAGCCTCTGCCCAATCATTATCCATTGGTGTTAAAAATGCTCCAATAAATACAACTAGCAACATTAAAGGTGTAACATAGGTGATAATATATTTAAAAATAATAGGAACTTTAATATCAGCACCAGAAGTGATTTCTGCCCAGCCTTTTTTCATACCAAAAATCCAGGCAAACAAAATGGCTTCTGCTAAAGCGAATACCACCAGAGACACTGTTCCGGCCCAATAATCATATTCATTAAACACAACTGTGTCTACAACTCCGCTTACATCTACTTGATAAAGTAAAACCGTTGGCAATCCAAAAACAAGAATCAACAATCCAAAAGTAAGGGCTGCTTTATTCTTGCTAAAATTAAATTCATCTTGCATAAAACCCATCCATGGTGTACCCATGGCTAGAGAGGATGTAATTCCTGCGAAAAACAATAAACCAAACCAAAAAACACCTGCGAAAGTGGCTAATGTTGCTCCCCAATTTTCGAAGAGGAATGGCATCGTTTGAAAAGCCATACCAAAACTAGCATTATCTTTTACCCAATCAATTCCTAAATATCCTGCTGCGATTGGAATTACAATAAAACTTCCTAAAACTATCTCCACGAATTCGTTGGTAAAACCAGCTGATACAGCATTTAAGGCCACATCATCTTTAGATTTTAAATAGGCAGAATAACATTGTATTGTACCCATACCTACTGATAGTGTAAAGAATATTTGACCTGCCGCGGCAAGCCAAACTTTGAAATTCATAATTGAGCCTATATCTGAGGGTATGGTCCATAAAAAGTTAAATCCATCCCAAGCATTAGCATCTGGATAATCAGGTGTTGCTCCTGAATCTCCTAAAGTTGCACTCTTAATAGCTAGTAAAACACCAAAAATTAGGAGCATGGGTACTCCAATTTTTGCAGCTTTTTCTACTCCACTTAATCCCTTGGAAAGAATAAAGGTGTTAATGACTAAACAAACTAGGAAGAAGACCAAAGCCCCAATTCCCAATTCTAAATTCAAATAATTATTAAAAAAGTCACTTACCCATTCTGGGGATTTATCCCTAAAAGTTCCCTTTACGGATTCAAAAACATAAGATAAGGTCCAGGATTCTATATATAAATAATAACAAGCTACTGCTACATTTGTGAAAATTCCAAAAACACCGAAGTATTTCCAAAACTTCCTTTTATCCATACTATCCAAAATAAATGGAGTGGAGTGGTGACCGAATTTTCCACCGAACCTTCCCATAGACCATTCTATCCACAGCAGGGGGATTCCCATTAAAAGGAAGCAAACCAAATAGGGGATAATAAAAGCTCCTCCACCATTTTGAATTGCTTGAACCGGAAATCTAAGGAAATTACCCAGCCCTACAGCATTTCCTGCCATTGCCAAAATCAATCCTACCCTGGAACCCCAGGCATCTTTATTTGTACTCATTATTTAGTAATATGGATTTATTTTTTTTCGATAATGCTCAAATATAAAAATTATAGAATAGTAGCAGTGAATTAAAGTGGGTATGTTTGCGACCTCTAAGTTTTTATTTAGTTTTTATGAGTACAACATCTGCCAACGAAAAAGAAAAAAAACCTAAAATTACAAAGGGTGCTCTTAAGAAGTCTATGCGACTTTATAAGTATATCAAACCGTACCGTGGCCTATTTTTTCTTGGACTAATATTCTTAGTTTTCTCCAGCGCAGCCAGCCTTGCATTTCCAAAATATCTTGGCGACTTGGTGGATGCAGCAGGAGATGCGGACCCTGAACTAATAAAGGATAATATTCAAAATGCTAGTTTAATTTTAATAGCCGTTCTAATAGCGCAGGCCATCGCCTCCTTCTTTAGGGTTAAAATTTTTGTGAATGTTACCGAAAAGTCTTTAGCAAGTTTAAGGCAGGCCACCTACTCTCATCTCATAAAACTACCAATTAGTTTTTTTAATGTAAAAAGAGTGGGTGAATTAAATAGTAGAATTTCTTCCGACATTTCTATACTACAAGAAACATTTACTATCACCGTTGCGGAATTCATTAGGCAAATAATAATAATTTTCGGTGGGATAAGCATTTTGCTATTTCAATCTCCTCAATTAACCCTATTTATGCTTTCAGTAGTGCCATTGGTAGTAATAATTGCGGTAGTTTTTGGGAGATTTATTAGAAGGTTTTCTAAGGATGTACAAAAAAACGTGGCAGATTCTAATACAATAGTTGAAGAAACATTACAAGGTATTTTTAATGTAAAAGCCTATACCCACGAATTTCTAGAAATTATTAGATACAGCAATAAAACCAATGATGTAGCCAAGGTTGGAATGAAAGGAGGCACCTATAGAGCAGCTTTTAGCTCTTTTATAGTGTTGGGAATTTTCGGAACTATAGTAGCTGTTTTATGGCGAGGAGCAAACCTAATGGCCGAGGGAGAATTACCCGTTGGTGAACTTATTAGCTTTCTATTATATTCTGGATTTATAGGAGGTTCTATTGGCGGACTGGCAAATGTTTACTCTAGCTTGCAAAAGGCAATTGGCGCAACCGAAGAACTATTGGAAATATTTGACGAACCTATAGAAAATCTTAATGAAAAAGAAAGTCAAAGTAAAATAAGTGGATTTAAAGGCAAGCTAGAAATTAAAAATTTAAGCTTCAGCTATCCTAGCAGACCAGAAACTGAAGTACTAAAAAAGGTGAATTTAATAGCCAATCCAGGGGAGCAGGTGGCGATTGTTGGACCAAGTGGCTCTGGAAAATCGACTTTAGTTGCCCTTTTATTACGACTATATAAAATTGAATCTGGCGCTTTGTTTTTTGATGATAAAAATGCCGAGGAATATGGCCTGAGTGCTTTGCGAAATGAGATGGCCATTGTTCCTCAAGATGTTTTTTTATTTGGAGGAAGTATTCGGGAAAATATCCTTTATGGAAATCCAAATGCCAGTGATGAGGAAATAATTGAAGCAGTAAAACAGGCAAATGCCTGGGAATATATAAGTAAATTCCCAGATGGGCTAGATACCCTTGTTGGAGAAAGAGGAGTTCAACTTTCTGGTGGACAAAGGCAAAGAGTTGCCATTGCTAGAGCTGTGTTAAAAAATCCAAAAATTTTAATTTTAGACGAAGCCACCTCCGCCTTAGATGCAGAATCTGAAAGCTTGGTTCAGTCTGCTCTAGAAAAACTCATGGAAGGAAGAACCTCAATAGTTATAGCCCATCGCTTGGCTACAGTGCGCAAGGCAAATAAGATAGTAGTGATGGAAGAAGGAGAAGTAAAAGAAGTAGGTAGCCACGATGAATTGGTGAAAATAGATGGAGGATTGTACAGGAATCTAAGTGAACTCCAATTTGTAAGCTAAATTTCACTTTTCACAACTTTATGTTCACAAGAATTTTTATTTTTTGAGAGGGTACACCTTAGGATATTAAATTTATAGTGTGAAAAAATTATGGCAAAATATTCGGTCTAGCCGATGGTTTATAATTTTGAGCAATAAATTTCTTCTAACCACTGTGGGCTTTATTGTTTGGATGTTTTTCTTAGATGTGAATTCTTACCTAATCCATCATGAGCTCGATCAGGAGATTGAGGAATTGGAAGAAAGTATAAAATACTATAATTCAGAAATTACTAAGGATAAAAAACAACTGGAAGAATTGAATTCTGAACCCGATAAACTTGAAAAATTTGCAAGAGAGCAATATTGGATGAAGAAACCAGGAGAGGAAATTTTCCTTATTGAAGAATGAGATTTTTTCCTTCCCAAATTATTTCCCTTGACTACTTTCTATCGAATTTTTACAATTACAGGCCCAATATCTTTGCCAAATTCAAAACTTCCCTCCTTAAATTCCAGCTTCTTGTTTAAACTAAAATATACTGGCCTTTGAAATCTGGAAGAAAGGTTTTTAAATATACCCATCCGCTTAATATTATTGTTCTCAAAACTTAAAAAGCAGGTCTTATCGTTCAGATTCAAAAGGCTATTATTTAAACACTTTTCGCAAGTATTTCCATCTACAATAATAAAAGTGGTGCATGAATCTGGAATTTCCCTTTGCCCCATTCTATTCACAATTTCTAGCCCAATGGTATCTACCAACGAATAAGTGGGAATCTCTTGAGCCAATATTTTAGCACCATTAAAATTTGAAATCAAAATAAATAATACCCAAAGCTTATAATTCATAAATAAGAATGGAGTAGTTAATAGAATTTTTTTCGAAATATTCCTCCATTCCCTCTAAATAGGCTGTGGAGTCCATTTTCTGCTTGGGGAAATAAGACATTTCTAATGCCGTAAATAAATAATTTTCAAAATATTGGAAATCACGAGCTAAATGGAGATGGAAAGGGAAATTCGAATAATCATATAGACCAGCATTGGAAGCAGACCATTCGGGACTAAACATTTCTAAAAACAGACTATCCGTTGAATAATGTTTAAAATTCCCGTCCTTTTCATAGAAGCCTAAAACTAGCCGATATAAATCACTAGCTCCTCTTGTTTTTAAACTTACAAATACAGTATCCTTTATATGAAATATCCTTTCTATATAATCGATATTGGCAGAATATTCCTGAAGTTCAAGTATGGTTTTTTTAAGTTGTTCGGGAGGGAGATTGTTGTAAATTTCTTTTAAACTATCAGGATCTGCCCTATTATATTCTCCTTTAAAACTAAAATCTGAAACCCATTTATACTTCCAGTTATAATAGGAAAAACCCAATTGGTTAGCCTTAGCTATGAACAGTCCATTTGAGTTTATACAAATCCAATCATGAAAAAAATGGGAAAATTCCATGCCGTCCCAATCTGCCAAGATTAGAACATCCTCAATCAACTCTTCTTCTATTTTTAGAGAAGAAATATAAAAAGTACTATCGGTATTCAGGTAATTATAGGAATTGGCTAATAAAAATTCATTCCCATGAATTATTATCTCCTCATATTTCCGTTTCAAATCAATAGCCCTTTCAAAACTCCCATCCCTATTAAATAATAACAGTTTAGAACCTTCCAGAATTAAAATTTGATTTTGGTATATCTGAATATCAAAAGGTTCCTCAAAAAGCTCAGTTTTAAAACTCAAACTATCAAGCTGCCAATCTTTATCAATTGTAATACAACTTATATTGGAGTTTAGCGAATTGTAGAAAAAATAGATAAGCCGGTCTTGATCATTTTGAATATTTACAAGACTATAATCTTCATAGCTAATATTTTTTAATTCAATATGCTGAACCAAGCTTGGAGTAAAGTAATTTCCAATCTTCTGCCCCTTTGCATTGAAAAAAAGTAGCATGCAGAGGATAATTCCACTACATGCCTTAATAGCAGATTTTTTTTCAATGCAGAAACTAATAATCAAACTGAACATTTATTTCATAGTCTGCAAAGCCATATTCATTTATCGAACCTGTCCAAGTAGCTGTATACCCATCGCCAGAAATTGTACCGCTACCGCCTCCTGCTAAAATATTTGCACTTACCAAATCATGAAGTTCTGAGCAAGTTTGTGAGATTTTCTCATCTTCAGAAGATCCTGTACTTACCCATGCACAAGTAATATTTCCGGGTTTAAGGCATTTGAGTTTGTTTACAAAAAATCCTGGATCCTGCTTTACATAGTCGTAGGTTTTGCCATTTGCAGAACCTCTTCGAGTAATTTTTAAAGGCTTTGCAGCATAGGATTCCGAAATCCATAGAACTGAAAAAAGCAAGGTCATTGCTAAGGTTAACTTTCTCATATTTCAAATGTTTATATGTTAGACCTATAAATTTAATTTCATGAAATCATTTTGCAGCATTATGGAAAACAAAAAACATTAGTGCTTCTTTGTTTTTCTTCATAAATCCAATTATCTATTTTAGTACCAGAAAATTGAGCTCTAAATTTTTAAATCTTCTTTTTTCAACTTCCTTAAATTCTAAATCAAAATCAGTGGACATAGGGAGGACAAACTCAAATCTAAAGGCTAAATATTCCGATTGAGTTTGAGCAAATAATTCCAATTTCTGCAGATTCTCCTGAATTCTTATTCCATATAGTCTAAAGCTCAATTCACATTAATTTCGGAGATTTGTGCAAATTGTAGAATGGGAAATATGCCAGAACAAAATCTATTCAATGAATTTCAAAATGTAAGCACCGAAGACTGGTTGCTTCAAATAGAAAAAGATCTCAAAGGAAAGGACTTTAAGAATCTTCTTAGTATTTCTAAAGATGGTATTACAGTTAAACCCATTTACCATCAAGAATCCACTCCCAAAGCACAAGATTTTAAACAAAATGCCGAGTGGAAAATCGTACAGGAAATTTTGGTGATGGACAATAAAGAGGCTAATAAGCAGGCACTTATTCATTTAAATAAAGGAGCCTCTAGCCTACTGTTTTATTTGGCAGCACCTTTGGACCTGGATCAACTTTTAGATAATATCCAAATTCAATTTATTAATGTCCATTTTGTTACTGAGGGAAAGGGCTTGGAGCTTTTGAAAGCTCTTGAAAATCTAGCAAGCAAAAGGGGTATAAATGCTGAGGAACTGAATGGAAGTATTAATATCGACTGTCTTGAAAATCTAAGCAGAACTGGAAATTGGTTTAAATCCGAAATGGAGGATTTTTCTGAGCTCCAAGGGCTTCAAAAATCAAAATTTCCCAATATTAAAACCCTTTGTGTTAATGCCAATTTATTCTCCAATGCAGGTGCCAATCATGTTCAGGAATTAGGTTTTACTTTAGCTATAGCCTATGAATATATTCAACATCTAAAATTATCCAATGGTTCTGGATTTTGGTTCAACTTTGGAATTGGTTCTGATTTTTTCGCGGAAATTTCTAAACTTAGAGCATTTAGAAGATTATGGTCCCAACTTCAAGAAGAGCTTAGTTTGGATCCCCATCCAGCCCATATTTATACGGAAAATAGCAGCCGTAACAAAACTATTTTAGATGCTCATAACAATCTAATAAGGACCACTACCGAAGCAATGGCAGCCGTCATTGGTGGCTGTGACGAACTTTCTATTAAAGGCTATAATATGGCCTATAGTGAAGCCAATGAATTTAGTGAGAGAATTGCTAAAAATCAACAATCAATTTTAGAACATGAAAGCCATTTCTCTGCTGTTAATGATATAGCCAAAGGCTCCCATTATATAGAATCCTATACTGAAGATTTAGCGAATAAAGCCTGGGAATATTTTAAGTTAATTGAAAGTCAAGGAGGCTATCTTGCTGCATTAAAAAGTGGCTGGCTGCAATCCCAAATTGAAGAGGTATCCAAACAGGAACAGCAACAATTTGATGACCAGAACAAAATTCTAATTGGCGCTAATAAACATCAGAATAAAACAGAAGATATAAAAGATAAAATTGACACCGGCTTGTTTTATAAGGAAGCTAGTAGTGAGAAAATAGTTGAGCCTGTTAAAGTAAAAAGACTATCTGAAGAATTAGAGAAATGATGGAAAGACATAATTTTCAAAATACGAGGTATAAAGGATCTAATTCTAATCCAAAACACCAAGAGTCAGAAAGCTGGCAGAGTCCGGAAGGGATAAATGTACCCAAAGATTTTAGGGCCCAAGATTATGAAAAACTGAATCACACGGAATTCGCAGCTGGAATCCCACCTTTTTTAAGAGGACCCTATTCCACCATGTATGTAAGCAGACCTTGGACCATCCGTCAATATGCTGGATTTTCAACCGCAGAAGAATCCAATGCATTTTATAGGCGGAATTTGGCAGCTGGGCAAAAAGGACTATCTGTGGCATTTGATCTTGCCACACATCGTGGTTATGACTCCGATCATGCTCGTGTTCAAGGAGATGTTGGTAAAGCTGGTGTAGCGATTGATTCTGTGGAGGATATGAAAATATTATTCGATCAAATTCCGCTAGATCAAATGTCGGTTTCTATGACTATGAACGGAGCTGTAATACCCATTATGGCCTTTTATATTGTAGCTGCGGAAGAGCAGGGTGTAAAGCCCGAGCAATTATCTGGAACCATACAAAATGATATTCTAAAGGAGTTTATGGTAAGGAATACCTATATCTATCCTCCATTAGCTTCCATGCGGATTATATCTGATATTTTTGAATTTACTAGCCATAAAATGCCACGTTTCAATAGTATTTCCATTTCTGGATACCATATGCAGGAAGCTGGAGCAACTGCAGATATTGAACTCGCATATACCCTAGCAGATGGATTAGAGTATATTCGAACAGGTCTTAAATCGGGTTTAAAGATTGATGATTTTGCTCCTAGGCTATCCTTTTTCTGGGCTATTGGGATGAATCATTTTATGGAAATTGCCAAAATGAGGGCCGGAAGATTATTATGGGCAAAAATTGTTAAACAGTTTAATCCTAAAAACCCAAAGTCTATGGCCTTGAGAACTCATTGCCAAACCAGTGGCTATAGTTTAACAGAGCAAGATCCCTTTAATAATGTTGCGAGAACCACTATTGAGGCTATGGCCGCAGCTTTTGGTGGCACCCAATCCCTGCATACAAATTCCTTAGATGAGGCTATTGCCTTGCCTACTGACTTTTCCGCCAGAATTGCCAGAAATACCCAATTAATTATTCAGGAGGAATTGGGAATTACTAAAACTGTAGATCCTTGGGGAGGTTCCTATTATGTTGAATATTTAACCGATCAATTGGTAAATAAAGCTTGGGCTTTAATTGAAGAAGTGGAGGAGCTTGGAGGAATGGCAAAAGCTATTGAAACAGGAATACCAAAAATGAGGATAGAAGAGGCTGCAGCAAAAAAACAAGCGAGAATAGATTCTGGTAAGGAATGGATTATTGGAGTGAATGCCTATAAAAATGAAAAGGATGAGCCTATAGAACTTTTGGAGGTAGATAATGAAAAGGTTAGGCTAAGCCAAATCCAGAGACTTGAAAAAATTAAAAAGGAAAGAGATGAAAGCCAGGTAGAAAAGGCTTTGAACCAAATAAGCGAAGCTTGTAAAAGTAAGGAAGGGAATTTATTGGAATTGGCAGTTAATGCTGCACGATTAAGAGCGACCTTAGGTGAAATTAGCATGGCTATGGAAAAGGTTTATGGCCGATACACTGCAACTATTAGATCAATTTCAGGAGTATATTCTAAAGAAATGAAAAAGGATGAAAAGTTTGAAAATGCCAAAAACTTAGCCAACGAATTTGAAGTCTTGGAAGGCAGAAGGCCGCGAATTATGGTAGCTAAAATGGGGCAAGATGGACATGATAGAGGAGCTAAAGTGGTGGCAACATCCTTTGCCGATTTGGGATTTGATGTGGATATCGGTCCACTATTCCAAACACCACAAGAAGCTGCTCAGCAGGCCATTGAAAATGATGTCCATATTTTAGGAGTCTCTTCACTTGCCGCTGGACATAAAACCTTGGTTCCACAAGTAATAAATGAGCTAAAAAAACTTGGTCGTGAGGATATTATGGTGATTGCTGGAGGTGTAATTCCACAAAACGACTATCAATTTCTATTTGATTTGGGAGTTGTTGGTGTATTTGGACCAGGGACAGTAATTCCTGAGGCGGCAGCCAAAATTTTAAAAATAATGATTGATTTACGTAAAGACTAAAACTATGTTTGGAAAATTTGGAGATATGATGGGAAGTATTCAAGATGCCAAAAGACAGATTGAAGAAACCAAAGAGCGCTTAAATCACATAATTATAAGTGAAAAATCCAATGATGGAAAAATTGAGGTAGATATAACTGCAGCTAGAAGAATTAAAGATTTAAAAATCGACAGAGATTTGTTGGAGGACCCAGAAGAGTTGGCAGACAAGATAGTTATCCTATTGAACAAAGCCTTAGAAGAGGCCGACTCTGTTAATGAAGCAGAAATGAAAGGAGCCGCTTCTGGAATGATGAACATGCCTGGAATGGATAAACTTTTTAAATAAATTGGGCGATTTTATCAATCCAAATAAAGAACAATTTTCGAGGTTCAAACCAAAAGTACTGCAACCTAGCCTTCTCTTGTCAAAAATTCAAAATCAAGACAGAGCTGCTTTGAGTCAGGCCTTAACTTTAATTGAAAGCAAGTCTGAAAAGCACAGAAAACTTGGGGATGAACTCATTCATTTGGCACTACCTTTTTCTGGAAATTCTATTCGCATTGGGATTACTGGAGTGCCAGGTGTTGGTAAAAGCACCTTTATTGAGGCTTTTGGGGAATATATAAGCGGCATTGGAAAAAAACTAGCTGTCTTGGCTATAGATCCAACAAGTACCAAAACAGGAGGTAGCATCCTTGGCGACAAAACAAGAATGGAAAAGCTTTCTACAAACCCAAATGCATTTATTAGACCTTCACCTTCTTCAGGTTCATTAGGAGGAGTTGCCCACAAAACCCGTGAAGCCATCCTGCTTTGTGAGGCTGCTGGATTTGATGTAATTATTGTTGAGACGGTAGGCGTTGGACAATCTGAAACCACGGTAAAATCCATGGTAGATTTCTTTATGTTGCTAATGCTTGCTGGAGCAGGTGATGAATTACAGGGCATAAAGCGAGGAATTATGGAGATGGCAGATTTGCTGGTAATTAACAAATCTGATGGCGACAATATACGCCGATCTAAACTTGCGAGTAGCGAATATAAAAGAGCTCTTCACCTTTTCCCTCCAAATGAAAATGAATGGATACCCAGAGTTCAAATTGCCTCTGCTTTGGAGCAAAAGGGAATCGATTCAATTTGGAGAGATATTGAGGAATTTGAAAACCAACAAAAATTACTAGGCCATTTTACGGACAATCGGCAAAATCAAAATTTAGATTGGTTTGAAAATTTTCTTCAGGAGAAGATATTAAATGATTTTAAAAACAAGAATGCCTCTCTCATTAAAAAGATGAAAGAGGACATCCTAAATCAAACGATAAGCGTTAGTGCTGCGGTGAATGAGGTCCTAAGAAGTTAATCAGTTTTTAAAACCTTAAATGAGTCCCTTAGAAATAGTTAAGGTTTCCTTCCATTCGTATCTTTTCTTTTTTTGTCTTTCTTCCTTTCCTCCTTGGCCAAATAATCATCCATCAATTTCTTTTCCTCCTCTAAAGTTGGAGCTTTCATCCGGTCATTATTTAAATCCACAAAACCGTATTTGTATTTTTTCCTTTTTGCAGCAAATAGAAAGAGGGTGTCGCCTTGTTGTTTCTGACGAGCCATAGTATATTGAATCTTTGCATCACCGCTGGCAAAACCATAATCCGATCTTTTGGTTTTAGCTCCTGTCTTTAAATCTATTGAAACTACGGTAGGTACTGATTTTCTAATATTACCCATAGATTTTAGGTCCTCAAAATCATGAACCCTGGATTTGTTTTTGGAATGATCATTAAAAACAATATAAATTCTATCGTCGGAAAGTCCGGCCACATAAGAAAGTTTTAATCTAGAGCTTTCTACAGTCCACCAAGTTTTCACGCCATTACGGGTAAATAACACAAATGGTGGAAATAAGGAGGCAATTTCCATCTGCACCTGTTTTTTAGGAACCCTTTTGCTCCAAAGCATTTTTCCCTTTGGATCGAAATTATAAACGAGTAAATCTTTGTGATAAAACCATGCTCCAGCCAAATAGCCTCCTAGAGCGAAACCGGACAGATCGTACGTTTCAGTAATCACCACCATTCCTCCATCGGATTTTGGGTAAAATCTTGATTGGCCAGCAATGCTATTCAATTCTAATTCCCGATTTTTCTTTATATCCTTCTCAGTTTTAAACTGGTCTATAAAGCTTTGATCAAATCGGCTAATTTCTGAAACCACTATCTCCTTTGAAAACCCATTCATTTTCATGAAAAAAGCACCTTCAGCTTGGGTATCCCCATTCTTTACCAATTTCGAATTCTTGCCTTTTTCATCTTCATAATAATCTGTTCCGAAATAAGAACCAAAAATTACAATCTCATTTGAAGGGGTTAAGGTTAAGGAAAGGTCACCAAGAAATCCTCCTAATGGCATATCTTTGTGATAAATGATTTGTGACCAATATTCATAATCAATATTCCTATCCAAAATCACTATTTCAGATCCCCTAGTGAAATAGACCGTCCCCTCATTGTCTAATAAATAGTTGAATACCGGGGGTTTGTTATAATTTTCTAAAACCCTTTTTTTAATGATCAAGGATTCCAATTTGGAGTCATACAAATGAAACTCTTCTTTTACATGATCTAGTTTTTTGTAATAGGCTGAAAAGTGAACAAAAACAAACTCGTTATTGTCGGAAACTCTAACATTAATATGCCCTTGCCTTAGTCTTTTATCTACGTCTTTTTTAATAATTTCCTTTTTACCCAAATATTTTGAGCTACCAGCATCAAATTCGATACATTCTAATGAAACTGTTCGTTTCCACCTAGTATAATAGCTTGCGAAAACCTGAATCACTCCATCTTGCAATCGAATTTCTTCTATTTCAAATTTTCTTCTTTTTCTACTTGGGATTTCAAGTTTCCGATAATAGAGGGATTTCATTTTCTTTTTATCGATTTGCTCGAGAACAATATATTTTTTGTGGACATCATAGGCATATAGAAAGTCAGAATCCTCACCAAAAATTTTAGGAACATAGGCTCTCAAGTCTGTTTCCCCATAATTTCCCCACTTCACTTTTAGTTTTTGAGCATTAATTACATTAACACAAAAAAACAGCAGCACAAAACCAAGAATATATTTATAATATTTCATCATCATTATATTTTTTACCAAGTCTTAGAAATCCTTTTCAAATCCTTTTTCAATTCTAACTTAATCCTATACTTATTTAAAATAAACCACTTTCTATCCGAATTTTGATAAACAATTTCCCCTGTTTTGAGATCGATCAAATTAAAATAATATTTCTTTGAAGAGTAAAGTGATTTTGAATCTTCTATTTGAATAATGGCAACATATCTATTTTCCACATTTGGATTTTCCTCATAATAAGTCTCTGGCTCTGCCAAACTTAATTCCGAGGATCTATAGGGTTGAGATTCTACTAAATATTGGATGATACTCGCTAAGTGATTAAAATGATCTACATCTTTTTCTTCAAACTCATGAACATCCAAATACTCCAGATCAACCTTTGCCTTCTCCGCGGTTTTATTGATTTTCTTTGTCCACCTTTTTCTGCGTTTCTCCGTCCTTTCAAAATCGCTAACCGATTGATCTCTTGGAGCAACATAAATCGGGTCTACTAAAATTATTTTATCAAGATTTAATCCTGCACCATGCCTAATAATATTCCACCTTTTCTTTCTTTCCCTCTTTCGTTTTAGCCTAGCTTTCATGTTGTGATCTTCTGAGATACTATCTCTCAAATAGAGGTGATCATTAAAACTAGAGCTCAGCCAATTATCAGAAATCGCATCTTGTAATACATATTTATAGAAATCCTTATAATGCATCTGCCCAGCTCTTATCCACTCATTTTTCGATTCAAAATCCGGTTCCTGCTTTTTGAACTTTTTTAGTTTTCCTTCAGCTAGAAAATCCTTGCTTTCCAAATTGGTTCTTATCACCATAGCCTCGGTTAATTCTTCCAACATATTGGAATACGCCTCTTGATCTGGGTATTTTTTGGAAAATGAATAAATATGGGCTAAGGCCAAACTGGAAAATTGCTTGGCGCTTAATTGCCTTAATAAATAATGAACTTGCTGGGATTCCCCTTCTGTTTTGGTATAGGATCTACCAACTGCCGGGAAATTGTCGTAAAGCTTATAAATAGAAAGTCCATAAAGAGCTTTTGCCAGCGCTCTATCTAAAAAGGGATTATTTGGAAATTCTTTTTTTAAAATTGAAATATTGTACAGGGCATCCCCAAAAAATCTTCTTCTAATCTCCTGATCTAGCGTTTCAAATTGACAGAGAGTTCTAATTTCGTGGAAATAAGCTTCACCAAAAACAAATAGAGATTTACTGCTATCAACTCCTTCCTGAATGATTAATGAATCAAGAATTTTTCTTCTTTTATAGATATTGGGATGGCTATGTGTTTCATCAAAATAATTTTCATCCTTATCAATAGGATCAAGCTTGGTTTTAAAAAAGAAACTTGGGATTTTTTTTCCAGACACTTGCAGAAAGTCATCACCTAGTTTCTCCTCCTTCCAAGGAATATAATTATGGTGTAATAGATTTAAGGTATTGGAAATGCCTTTGCTGTTGTAGGGTGATTTAAGGAAAAGCTCCAGTCCCAAGCGATCGGCATTAAACTCATTTTTTTTGCTTTTACTAAGTTTTATATCAATCTGTTCAAGAGAATATAATTTTCTATAATCTCCCTTTTTTTCATCAATTGAATCTCTACTGTAAAATGATTCTAAAACATGATCATCTCTAAAATGTATGATTTCATGGCAAAGGACAAATGCCAAATCCGCTTCTGTTTTAGCTCTGGCTACCAGACCAGCATTTACAAAAATAATTCCTTGTTGACTTGCAAAGGCATTTACAATTGGCGATTTCACCAAATAGATTTTCACCCTTTTTGCCAAATCAGGATCATCCTTTAAAACCTCATCTTTAATTTTATTAAGGTAAATGCTAACTGGATCTCCAAAGCTTACAATACCACTTTGTAAAATAGTGCTTATTTCATAACTAGAAGTTGCCCAGAAATCTCCGAAAAGTTCTTTTTCTTTCCGATTTTCAAACTCCAAATCCTCATCCTCAACAATTTCATGCCAGCGATCAAACCATTTTTCTCTAAAATCTATAGGAATTTCCCCTTGAGATTTTATTCCCTTGAAATTATTGAGATCCCGAATTAATTGTGCCTTAAGACTTGAGGCGGTAAAAAGAAATAATAGGCTAATAAAAGTTAAATGATAGACTTTCTTAGAAAACATTTGCGACAAAGATTTTGTTAAATAAATAGGGTTAGCAGGAACAAGGATTAAGATTGTTCAAAAATAGCAGGAAATTATGAGTTGCATATTACTAAAAAGATAAATTTATCTCTGAATGAAAATCATTTGGGATTAATCCAGACCATTTATCTTATTAAAAAGATAGTTTTATCAATTTATTTCTCCCATCATTGGCGATAAAGCAGACAGATTTTCACTTGCAGCAAGACAAAATTAGCTCAGAGGATTTTTTAAGTTTTGCATTAGGTTTATTGATGTTTTTTCCATTTGCCCACTATTCTAGAAATCAGGAAAATCGCATGTGTAGGGAATTTGATATATGGGTTAATGTGGCTTAGAAATCTCTTCTCACCTCTCCTTTTAAATAAGCCAATGCTTTTTTGGTTGGGAAACTTTCCATTTCCATGGCTTTATTAAGAAGGGTTTTACTCAATTGCACACCTTCTGCTTTTGGGTCCATTTCGCCGGCAACATTGTTGATAATCCCAACCGTTGCAGATTTAGAGTTTACCACCAACTTCCAGGCATCTTCACTAAGGTATATTTGCTGAGATAAATTGTGCTCAAACTCTTGTCTAATATTGCTCACCAATAACTTTCTATACTCTTGAACGGTTAGTCCTTGCGAAGAAACACGAAGCAACAATCTTTCTGGAGTTATTCTTTCTAAAAACATGGAAATCCTTTCATAAGCTTGCAACCTTATTGGCAGAGAACTCTTTTGGGTTTCTTTTTTTAAAAAATAGGAACGTCTCTTTTCTTCATTCTCCATAAAATTTGTTAGCATCATATAACAAAGGAGTAATAAAAATAAAGAGGGCAATGAATATTTTAAAATTTCAATAATGATTTCCATCTAAAGGATTCAAGGTTAGAATTTTCAAATATCGTAAAAAACACAAACCAAGGAATAGTGAAATTCGTAGTTTTGTCCACTTAAGTAAAATATATGAAGCAATTTATTTCTTCAAGAACCCTTAACCTTTCTGAATCTCAAACTATTGCAATGAGCAAAAGAAGTAGAGAAATGAAAGAAAGTGGTATTGATGTAATTAGTCTTTCCTTAGGAGAGCCTGATTTTAACACCCCAGATTTTATCAAAGAGGCGGCAAAAGAAGGAATAGACCAAAACTTCACCCACTACCCTCCAGTTGCTGGGTACAAAGATTTACGTGAAGCTATAAGCCGAAAATTCCTTCGTGATAATAATCTAAAATATAGCGCAGAACAGATTGTTGTTTCTACTGGAGCCAAACAGTGTATTGCAAATTTGATGCTTACCCTAATTAATCCAGGTGATGAAGTTTTGCTGCCAGCTCCATATTGGGTTTCTTATATGGAAGCCATAAAATTAGCAGAAGGCGTGCCGGTTATTATACCTACTAGTATTAAAACTGATTTTAAAGTGGATGGCGCCACTTTGGAAAAATACATCAGCCCAAAAACAAAAATGTTGATCTTTAGTTCTCCATGCAATCCTACTGGAAGTTTATATAACGAAAGTGAATTAGCAGACTTGGCCAACACTCTTGAAAAACATGAAAATATAGTCGCTGTAAGTGATGAAATTTATGAGTTAATTAATTTTGAAGGCAAGCATAGTTCTTTAGCCTCTTTCGATTCAATATACAATCGTGTGGTAACCGTAAATGGAGTTTCAAAGGGTTTTTCTATGACGGGATGGAGACTTGGGTATATAGGCGCTCCATTAGAAATTGCAAAGGCTTGCGACAAAATGCAAGGGCAGTTTACTTCTGCTACTTCAAGCATTAGCCAAAGAGCAGCCATTGCAGCTGTTGATGCAGACCCTAGTGTGGTAGATTATATGAAAGATGCCTTTTTAAAAAGAAGGAATCTCATGCAAAAAGGCCTTGAAAAAATTTCGGGCATTGAAATAAACACACCCAAAGGAGCTTTCTATTTCTTTCCGAAGGTAAATAGTCTTTTCGGAAAAAGTTTTGGGAAATGGACCATTAAAAATTCTACTGACCTTTGTATGTATTTGCTGGAAGAAGGGCATGTAGGACTGGTTCCAGGTGAAGCATTTGGCAGTCCAGATTATATTCGAATTTCCTATGCAGCAAGCGAGGAAAATTTAATTGAAGCCCTAGAAAGAATTAAAAGAGCCATAGAAAAACTTAGCTAAATGAAGACTGCCTCAGAAATGTATCAAGTTTTTAAACGGAGCATCTCAGATTATCACCTTGAGGATAATATTGATTTTCCTATTAAAAATCCTTTTGAAGTTAATAGTTATGATCAGCTTCTTTATCAAAAGAATTGGATCGATACTGTACAATGGCATTTGGAGGATATTATTCGAGATCCTAAAATTGATCCCGAAAACGCTCTAAAAATTAAAAGGAGAATTGATGCCAGCAATCAAGATAGAACCGATTTGGTGGAGAAAATTGACGATCATTATTTAGAAGCCTTTAGGGATGTTGAAGTAGAAAAAAATACAAGGATAAACACCGAAAGTCCAGCCTGGGCGATTGACAGACTTTCTATACTAGCCTTAAAAATTTACCATATGGAAGTGGAAGCCAATAGAACTGATTTGGCCAAAGAGCTTCTAGATAAGAATAAGTTTAAACTGAGGGTTTTAATGACCCAATTGGAAGATCTTAGCACCGCTATAGATCAATTACTTGAGGATTTACAAAAGGGTAAGCGAATAATGAAAATTTATCGCCAAATGAAAATGTATAATGACCCAGAATTAAATCCTGTATTATACGCCCAAAATAAATCCTAAGGTGAGGGTTTTAATAGTTCGATTTTCGGCCTTGGGAGATATCACTTTGAGTTTACCTATTCTTCAACAACTCAACGAACAATATCCCAACCTTGAGCTATTTTACCTTTCCAAACCTTTTGCAAAAAGCCTAGTTTCCTCCTGTGATGTGAAATTTGTGGATATTGATCTAAAATCAAAACACAAGGGAATATTTGGCCTTTTCAAACTTTCACGAAAAATAAAAAAGGAGATAAATCCTGATTTGGTAATTGACTTACATCAGGTATTGCGAAGTAAAATTTTGAACTTCTTTTTTGGTCTTTCCGCCATCAAAGTCTTTAGCATTAATAAAGGTAGAGCTGAAAAAAAAGCTCTTACAAGGAGGGATAATAAGATCCGTAAAACCTTAAAACACAGCAGCCTTAGATACGCCGATGTATTCCAAGAAGCAGGATATCCAATTAACTTTAAGACAGAAACATTCCAAGGACTAAAATTAAACTCTAGATCAGATTTAGAATGTGGCATAAAGGATGACGACATAAATGTTGGAATCGCTCCAATGGCTCAGCACAAGGGAAAAAGTTGGCCCTTGAGATCCATGAAAATTCTCATCCAAAAACTGATAAAAGATGGAAGACAAGTATATTTATTTGGCGGCACTGCTGATTTTGAAGCCTTAAACAGGCTATCCTCAATTTCGGATCAAGTTGTAAATTTAGTGGGAAAAGGGAATTTATTGGAAGAATTGAACTTCATGAAAAAACTACATGTCTTTGTTGCTATGGACAGCAGCAATATGCATTTGGCAAGCATGGTAAATATTCCTGTAGTAAGCATCTGGGGAGCAACCCATAGTGATGCTGGCTTTGGACCCCTTGGAGAAAACCATGAATTAAAAGTGGAAATAGAGCCAGAACAATTGGAATGCAGACCTTGTTCTGTATTTGGAAATAAAGAGTGTTTTAGAGGTGATTATGCCTGCCTAGAAGAAATAAGTCCCAATAGGGTGATGGAAAAAATTAATTTGGCTTTGAAGAAAAATTCCAATGACGCTTAAGGAGATTCGGGAATATCTAAATATTAAAATTTACCGGATCAAAGGTACCGTGCAAAAGTTTTTGAGGGTATCTAGTGTAACCGTAGCTTCTATAGTTATGGCTAGCTTAATATACTATCACGGATTTTTTATTAGTGCTGGCGAAAGAGAAGTGATCACTCTTATTATCAAATGTGGGCTTGGTTTTTATATTTTCAAGTATATCGCCAGATTGATATTAAGCTTTAGCCCTCTTGAAGACATTAAAAAATCCATCCCTGAGGGGGTGCTTATCCTCATTGTAATTTTAAACTTTCTCTTCGATCGCCTTTTTGGTATTCAAATGGTTCATGGAATAGGGAATTTATTTGGTATTGACAATTTGCAGCGCTTTTTTGCACTTGTTATCCAAGGCTATTTCTTTGTGATTTTAATAAATGAAATAGGAAGAGCCGGAAATATTATTGATAATTTCAAACTTTCACCACCCGTTCTTTTAATTTCATCATTTATACTTTTAATTTCCGTAGGAACAGGGCTTTTGCTCTTGCCTCAAGTAACTTCTACCGGTGTTTCCATGTCTTTCGACGACGCTCTTTTCACCTCCATTTCGGCGAGTTGTGTTACGGGTTTAACGGTGGTAGAAACCGCTACTTACTTTAGCCCAAAAGGACAAGCATTAATTATGATGCTGATTCAAATGGGCGGATTAAATATTATTTCCTTTGCTTCCATTTTCGCACTTTTCGCCGGAAAATCAATAGGCTTAAAACACCAAACTATAATTCAGGACAGCCTAAATGTTGAGTCCTTAAATGATGGTTCAAAATTGTTTAGAAAGGTTTTTAAATTCAGTCTTATTATTGAAATCATTGGCGCCTTATTAATATTTTTTAGTTGGAATGCTTATGAATTTGAATCTCTTCGCCAAAAATTATTCTTCTCCATTTTCCATAGTATTTCAGCATTTAACAATGCCGGTTTTTCACTTTTTGAAAATGGCCTTTACCTTGAAGAGATTCGAGATTTTTATGGTTTTCATTGGATTATCGGCATCCTCATTATTTTGGGTGGAATTGGATTCGCCGTAATTACAGATGTATTAAACGTGAAATCAAAACTCAAAAAGGGAAAGTCCTTTTGGAAAACATTACAAGCAAATTCCAAAATAGCCTTGCTAAGCACAGGAGTTCTTTTACTTTCAGGTTTTATGATTTTTTACTTTTTTGAAGGAAATAATACCCTTGAAGGACAAACCACCTTTGGAAAAATTACCAGCTCATTTTTCCAATCCATATCCGCACGAACCGCAGGCTTTAATACAGTTGATATTGGTGGCCTAGCCGCTCCTGCATTAATATTTGTAATCTTTTTAATGTTTATTGGGGCATCCCCTGGATCCACAGGTGGGGGTATAAAAACCAATACCTTTGTTATGGTACTGCTCGGAGCATGGACTACAACAACAGGCAGGGAAAGATTGGAGATTTTTAGAAATACCATTCCATTTGATGTATTAAATAAAGCATTTTTAATTTTTCTTTTTTCTATTGCCTTTATCTCTTTTGGGATTTTTGGACTGGCCATAGCGGAACCAGATATGGATCTAATGAACCTTTCTTTTGAAGAAGTTTCGGCCTATTGCACCGTTGGTTTAAGTACGGGAATTACTAGTGAATTGAGTAAGGCAGGAAGAATTATAATTATGCTAAGTATGTTTTTGGGAAAAGTAGGAACTCTCTCCTTAGCCTTTGCCATTGGTAAAAAGAAAAGAAAAGTGGAATATAAATATCCTAAAACCAATATAATGGTTGGTTAAGGACTAAAAGCTACCTTTGCAGCCACTTAAAAGATATGAGCGAACAAGTTAAACCCTATAAGGCAGAAGGAAGTAAGAAGGAACAAGTTGCCGAAATGTTCGATAATATTTCGCATCGATATGATTTCCTGAACCATTTTTTATCATTGAATATTGATAAAGGTTGGAGACGAAAGGTGGTAAAAACAGTTACGGAGCAAAATCCTGATCAAATATTAGATGTTGCTACAGGAACAGCAGATTTGGCTATCGCTCTAACAAAGGCTAGGCCTAAAAAAATTACAGGAATTGATATCTCTGCCGGAATGCTGGCTGTAGGACAGAAAAAAATTGAAGCTCGTAGTCTGGATAAAGTTATTACCCTTACTCAGGCAGATTCTGAAAATTTACCTTTTGAAGATGAAAGTTTTGATGTTGTAACCGTTGCCTTTGGTGTAAGAAATTTTGAAAATCTTGAAAAAGGATTGGCAGAAATTCAAAGAGTACTCCGTAAGGATGGAAAACTTTTAGTCTTAGAATTTTCTCAACCTTCATCTTTCCCATTCAAACAATTGTATAAATTTTATTTCAAGAATATACTTCCTGGATTGGGTAAAATGCTCAGTAAGGACAGCAGTGCCTACACCTATCTTCCCGAATCCGTTGATGCCTTTCCCTATGGTGATAGATTCATCAATATTTTAAATAAACTGGGATTTAAAAATTCTAGCTACAAAGAAGTAACTTTGGGTGTGGCGATGATTTATGATGCAACAAAATAATGAATGCCTAAAAATCGTTTGAATTCCGTGAAAAAAATTGCTCTCATAATATTTTCCCTTTTGCTACTTGCGGCTAATGACCTCAGTGCGCAAAAAAGACTGAAAAACCTCCCGAATTACAACAACAAAAAATTGCATTTCGGATTTAGCATTGGTCTTAATTTTTACAATTTTAATATTCAGCAAATAGAAAACTTAGCAGATGTTTCGGGTTATTACAGAGCCGAAGGAATAGTAAATCCTGGATATAATGTAAATATTGTAACCAATTTTAGACTAGCAGAATATTTAGATTTTAGATTTCTACCCGGCTTTGCCAGTACTAATAGGCTAATTGAGTTTGACGTTATAGAACCGCTTAGTCAGGAAAGGCAAATTGTTAAAAGGGAAATCGTAAGTAGCTTCTTTGAATTTCCATTTGAATTGAAATACCGATCGAAAAGAGTAGACAATTATGGATTATATGTTACCACAGGCTTTAAGTATAATCTAGATCTTTCTTCCAACGAAAATGTCGAAGATGATCGGCTTTTTAAAATCAGAGGTAATGATTTGGGATATGAATTGGGATTCGGGATTGATATGTATTTTGAGTTTTTTAAGTTCTCTCCACAAATAAAAGCCACCTTTGGTGTAAATAATCTTTTGGTACAAGATGGAACCTTTTATGTAGAAGGGATAGAACGCCTTGAGACAAGAGCCATTCTTTTGAATTTCACATTCGAATAAACCTTTAATGCAGGTCGATCTTGATTTAATTTGCAGTCCTGAAGAAGCTTCAAATGATGATCTTCTATTAGCTATTGCCTTCGCAAAATCTTCCACCCAAGCTTCTAGCTATAGGGGGCATTTTATCCTACGTCGTTCTATAGATGCACGGAAGAACCCTGTGAAAATAAATTTGCGGATTAGGTTGTTTTTAGATGAAGAACCTTCCCTACCCGAGCTTCTTAATCTCGATTATAAAAATGTTGAGGATCAAAAAAGAATATTAATAATTGGCTGTGGGCCAGCTGGAATGTTTGCCGCTTTGCGATGTATAGAATTGGGTTTGAAACCAATAATTATTGAAAGAGGCAAAAATGTAAAAGATAGACGACGTGATCTAAAATCCATTAATAGAGATCATAAGGTAAATCCAGAATCGAATTATTGTTTTGGAGAAGGAGGAGCTGGAACCTATTCGGATGGAAAGCTCTATACAAGAAGTAAAAAAAGAGGAAGCGTAAATCGAATATTGGATATTTTGGTTCAGCATGGAGCCACAAGGGAAATTCTTATAGATGCACATCCTCATATTGGCACCAATAAATTACCCAAAGTGGTGCAAGCCATGCGGGAAAGAATATTGGAATTTGGAGGTGAAATTCATTTCAATACCAAAATGGTGGATTTGCAAATTGAAAATAATCTGATTACCGGAATTATTGATCAAAACCAAAAATTTCACCAAGCAGAAGGCTTGATTTTAGCAACTGGTCATAGTGCTCGTGATGTTTTTGAATTATTATACCATAAAAAAATAAAAATTGAGGCTAAACCCTTTGCTATGGGTGTAAGGGTAGAACATCCTCAAGAGCTAATTGACAAAATCCAATATCATGGGTTTGAACGCGGAGAGGTTTTACCAGCAGCATCCTATAAATTGGTAGAACAGGTAGAAAATCGTGGAGTTTATTCTTTTTGCATGTGCCCAGGTGGTTTTATTGTACCAGCAGCAACAGGTAGCGAAGAACTTGTGGTAAACGGAATGTCGCCAAGTAAAAGGGACAATAAATTTGCTAATTCCGGTATTGTGGTAGCCATTGAATTGGAAGATTTAGAGGAGTATAAAAAATACGGACCATTAGCTGGTTTAAAATATCAGCAAGAACTGGAAGAAAAGGTTTGGAAAAATGGTGGTGAAGATCAAACGGCACCTGCTCAAAAACTTACCGATTTTGTAAAAGGTAGAATTTCTACAGATTTAAATCCAAGTTCTTATATGCCCGGATTAAAAAGTGTAGCTCTTCATGAAATATTACCAAAGCCAATATCCGATAGGTTGCGAAAAGGCTTTATGAAATTTGGAGATAAAATGAGGGGCTATTATTCCGATAAAGCAAATGTAATTGCTATTGAAAGTCGTACATCCTCACCAGTAAAAATACCTCGTGATCCAAAGAGTCTACATCATCCGCAAATAAAAAACCTCTTTCCATGTGGTGAAGGTGCAGGCTATGCTGGTGGTATAGTATCTGCCGGAATTGACGGTGAAAGATGTGCAGAAGCCATTTCAAAAATGCTGAAAACCTTCAATACAAACCAAGTTTGAAATCCAAGGGCAATAAGGCCATAGGCTTTATGTTAATTTCCGTTTTAGGCTTTTCATTGATGAACCTAAGCGTAAAATATTTACAAAGAATTCCAGCCACAGAACTTGTATTTTTTAGATCCATAATTTCTTTAAGCCTTTGTTTAATCGCTTTTAAAAGAAGAAATATAAACCCCTGGGGAAATCAAAAATTGTTTTTAATTCTCAGGGGTGTTTTTGGGGTTACAGCACTATCCATGTTTTTTTATACCCTCCAAAAACTTCCGCTAGGCTCAGCTATTACCATCCAGTATCTTTCTCCAATATTTACCACATTTTTTGGAATATTTCTTTTAAAAGAAAAGGTGAAAAATATTCAATGGATATTTTTTAGCATGGCCTTTTTGGGAATAGCAATGGTAAAGGGATTTGATCCTAATGTTACTCCCGGCTTATTGCTAATGGGTATTTGTTCGGCCTTATTTTCAGGATTGGCCTACAACTGCATTCGAAAGGTTAAAGACTCCGATCACCCACTGGTGGTAGTGTTTTACTTTCCTCTAATCGCCACTCCAGTGATGGGTTTACTATCTGCTTTTAATTGGATTCAACCCATGGGTATAGAGTGGCTGCTTCTTTTGGCCATGGGTATTTTAACACAAATTGCTCAAGTTTTTATGACTAAAGCTTTGCAAACAGCTGAGATAAACGAGGTAATAAGTTTCAAATACCTGGGAATTATTTTGGCCCTTGGCTTTGATCTCCTACTTTTTGAAGTGGTTTACAGTTCCTTTGCACTTCTAGGAATAGCTCTAGTATTATTGGGCGTACTCAGCAATATCCTTTATAAAAGCAGATTGGCCAAACAAAAAAGAAGGCAAAAGGTCTAGGACATCCTACTCAATAATATAGCACAAGCCTGGGCAACATTTAAACTTTCAATATTGGAATCACCCCGCTTGGGAATAGTTAAAGCTTTTGAATTTTTCTTCCAAAAATCCGAAGGACCATGAGACTCACTACCCATAACAAGGCTTATATTTGAATTCCCTGCATTAAAATCAAAAATATTTTCACCATTCATTTCTGCCACATAAATTTCGCTGGATTTAAGTCTTTCAAATATATTTTCTTCACTATCATAAATCACTTGCACCCTTGCAATGCTTCCCATGGTGCTCTGTACACATTTCGCATTAAAAACATCGGTACTGCCATGGGTACAATAGACCTGTTTTAGGCCAAACCAATCCGCGGTTCGGATTATGGTTCCCAAATTTCCTGGGTCGTTTATGGAATCCAAAACTAGACTGACTTTGGAAATAGTATCTCTTTCAAATTTTGGAAATTCAAATACTGCCAAAACCTCATTTGATGTTTCCAGCTGGCTGATCGTTTTAAACTGAGTTGAATCTAATATTAAGGCAGCTTTTTTCCTCCATGAATCCTGATTACTAAATAAATGTACTGGTTTCATACCCAATTCCAAAAGCTCAGACACCACCTTTGGGCCCTCCGCAATAAACATTTCCAAAGACCATCGATACTTTTTAGATCGAAGTTTACGTAGGAGTTTTTCAGTATTATTAGATATCATAATATTACATTTGCTGAACATTAAGAAAAGCAAACTTGCCAAAAAAGCTTTACATATTCTACATTTTTATTCTAATAACTTTATTGAGCTCGTGTAGCTATACTCGTCATGTACCCGAGGGTTCTAAAATTTTATGGGATAATGAGATAAAATTGGATGAGGGAAAAGCTCCAAATGCGGCTTACAGTATTCTAAAACAAAGACCTGTAGGGAAGTTTTTAAATCTAGTAGCCATGAACCTAATTATTTACAATTGGGGAAACGGGACAGATAGTAGCTTTTTCACCAAAATTGGTGAAGCACCTGTAATATATGATGAGCAAAAGGCAAAGCGAGGGGCTGAACAATTACAAAATTACTTTTTTAATAAAGGATATTTCAATGCTACAAGCAGGTATGCCACAAAAACCAGCAGAAAAAATAAACGAGTTTATGTTGAGTATTATGTAGATAAGGGGCAACGTTATTTTATAAGTGAATATCAAACAGAAATACCAAATAGCACCTTAAATAAACTTTATAAAGAATCTGTGGAGGCAAGCCTAATTAAGGTTGGAGATCCTTATGACGCTTCACTTCTTGAAAAAGAAATGGATCGACTAAGCACTATTTTTAAAAACAATGGCTATTATTCATTCAGCAAAAAGTTTATCAATTATTCTGCAGATACCAACGGTTTAGGAAATGCTGTAAAACTCAAAATGATAATTTCTCCTATTGCCATTCAAGGGAAAGATTCTATCCTTTATAAAAAACATCAACAGTATAGAATCGCTAATATTTATATTCAAACGGATTATGATTATCTGAACCCAAGTTCCAGTTCAGATACGGTAATTCATCAAAACTATATCCTCATTCACGACAGTTTGAATTATAAGCCAAGGTATATTACTGATGCTATACATTTCAAAAAAGGAGATCTTTTTAAAAGCAAGGATGTAAAACAAACCTACTCACACATAAATAGTTATGGTGGCTTTGTATTAACGGAAATAGATTTCAAATTAAAAGAGGATGATAGCACAGGTCAATATTTAAACACTTTCATCAGGATGAGTCCTGAAACCAAAAGATCGGTTATCACCTCTACAGAAGCCTCAACTTCAAGTGGTAATTATGGTTTAAATCTAAAGGTTGGATGGAGAACAAGAAATCTATTTAAAGGTGGTGAAGAATTTGATTTAAACTTTAATGGTGGTATAGAATTTCAAACTGGAATTGTAGATGCCGGAAGGAGTCAAACCTATGAAATCGGGGGAGAATTAGGCTTAAAATTTCCTAGGTTTTTATTGCCATTTAATACAGAAGGACTACTACCTAAAAGGATGTTACCCAACTCTAGGGTATCTTTATATTTTAGTCGTGTTTTAAGATTTGAGTTTGATAGAGAAACCTTTGGAGGGAGGCTAACCTATAACTGGAGGGAATCCTCTAAAAAGAAGTATTCGGTTGATTTTTATGATATCAGTTATTCTCAGCTATTTGAAAAAGACAATGATTTTATTGCCAGTCTAGACACCTTCCAGCAAAGTGCTTTTAGCCCAGCCTTGATTACAGCATTTCGTTTAAATTTCACTTATAATCAGCAGGCAGATCAAAGTAAAAAAAATCACAATTTCTTCAAGGGAGTATTTGAAATGGCGGGAACTTCACTTTCTTTCTTTGAAAGTAATTTTTCCGAACCTACTGAAAATGATAGAGGAGTAAATTTAATTGGTGGAGTACCTTACTATCAATATGTGAAAATTGAAACCGACTACCGTTATTATTGGAATTTTGTTCCAGGTATTTCTTGGGTAAATAGATTCTATGCTGCAACTATTCGTCCATATGGAAATAGCATAGCTGTAGAAGATGGAATAGAGAAAAGGGAAGCGCCCTTTCAGAAATATCTTTTTATTGGTGGAGCCAATGACTTAAGAGCATGGACTTCCTATCGATTAGGAGCTGGTACCACAAATGGAACTAATTACGACGATGAGGGAAATCAGGACAATAATTTTGCAATAGGTACTATCAAGATTCTTTTAAATTCAGAATTTCGATTTCCATTATTTTCATTTTTTCAGGGAGCCATATTTGTAGATGCAGGGAATATTTGGCTAAATGGAGGATTGGAAAATGAGGATACAGATTTTATAATTGGAGATGTGCTCAATCAATTTGCAATAGGCACTGGCTTTGGGCTAAGAATGGATTTTGATTATTTCGTGGTTCGCTTTGATTTGGGAATAAAAGTAAGAGATCCAGGTAGAATTGAATTGGGCGATCCTTGGGTTTTAGACAATAGACCTTTTCAAAATAACACTTTTAATTTTGCATTAGGTTATCCTTTCTAAATTTCGCCTAGAAAAAATTTTAAATTTGCCAATTCAAAAATATTCAAAAACCGAAAAATATGAACCTGAACAGAATTGCTGAGCTTCTGGGAAATGATGCCGATAGTTTATTAAACCATACAAGTAAAACCATTAGTAAGGAAAGTCTTCACCTACCAGGTGCTGATTTTGTTGACCGAGCTTTTTCTATGAGTAATAGAAGTCCTCAAGTTCTTAAAAGTCTTCAATCCTTATATGGTACTGGAAGATTAGCGAACACAGGTTACCTTTCTATATTGCCTGTAGATCAAGGTATTGAGCATAGTGCTGGAGCATCATTTGCCCCAAACCCTATTTATTTTGATGGTGAAAATATTGTAAAATTAGCCATAGAAGGTGGATGTAATGCCGTAGCTTCAACCTTTGGAGTTTTAGGAAGTGTATCAAGAAAATACGCGCATAAGATTCCATTTATCGTAAAAATTAATCACAATGAGTTCTTAAGCCATCCAGCTTCTTTTGATCAAATCATGTTTGGAAGTATTAAAGAAGCCTGGAATTTAGGAGCTACAGCAGTGGGAGCAACCATTTATTTTGGTTCTGAAGGAAGTAATCGCCAAATTCAGGAAGTAGCCGATGCTTTTGAATATGCACATGAATTAGGAATGGCAACTATTCTTTGGTGCTATACCAGAAATTCTGCTTTTAAGGTTGATGGTAAAGATTACCACGTTGCTGCAGACCTTACCGGACAAGCAAATCATTTAGGAGTTACCATTCAGGCCGATATTATCAAACAAAAATTAGCTGAAAACAATGGTGGTTATACGGCTGTTAATTTTGGGAAAACCCACGATAAGGTATATTCTGAACTCAGCTCAGACAATCCCATTGATCTTTGTAGATACCAAGTTGCAAACTGCTATATGGGTCGTCAAGGACTAATAAATTCCGGAGGAGCATCTACAGGAAGCTCTGAGTCGGATTTAGCACAGGCAGTTAAAACAGCTGTAATTAATAAAAGAGCTGGTGGCCAGGGATTAATCTCCGGAAGAAAAGCATTTCAAAAACCAATTGCTGGTGGTGTAGAATTATTGAATTCTATTCAGGATGTTTACCTTGATAAAGGTGTAACAATTGCTTAAGAAAAAAAATAGAATTTCGGTTTCACAGCATTCCGTAGATTTGATTTAAATAATTGAATGTAAGAGAATATGGGTTGGTTTAAACGAAATAAGGAAGGTATTACCACAAGTACCGCAGACAAAAAGGAAACCCCTGAAGGTTTGTGGCATAAATGCTCGAAGTGCAAGGTTATTGTATCTGTTGAAGATCATGAAAAAAATGTTTGGACTTGCCACAATTGTGAGCATCATGGTAGAATAAATGCCGCCGAATATTTTAAGATGCTGTTTGATGATGGGAAGTTTACGGAGATGGACAAGAAAATGTCTTCTGGAGACCCACTAAAATTTGAAGACACCAAGAAATATACAGATCGCTATGCTGGAGCAGTTTCTAAAACTGGATTAAAAGAAGCAGTAAGTACTGCATATGGAAAATTAGACGGTAAAGACATTACCATTGCGGCCATGAATTTCAATTTTATTGGTGGCTCGATGGGCTCCGTTGTTGGGGAAAAAATTGGGAGAGCTATAGATCATAGTTTAAAATATAAAAAACCCCTATTAATAATTTCCAAATCAGGTGGTGCACGAATGATGGAAGCCGCATTTTCATTAATGCAAATGGCTAAAACAAGTGCGAAATTGGCATTATTGGGTAAGGAGGGAATTCCATATATATCCTTACTTACCGACCCTACTACAGGAGGAGTAACAGCTTCCTTTGCTATGTTAGGAGATATCAATATTGCTGAACCCGGAGCATTGATCGGTTTTGCTGGGCCTAGAATTGTAAAAGAAACTATTGGAAAAGATCTTCCTGATGGATTTCAAACCAGTGAATTTTTACAAGAACATGGATTTTTAGATTTTATCGTAAACCGAAAAAATTTAAAAGAGATAATTTCTCAGTTCATTTCGATGGTTGAACCTGAAAATGAATTAGAAACGGACGCTAAGAAATAATTTTTTTGTACTTTTGCCCCTCGAATTTTTTTAGCATAACATCGATCTAAACGATTTTGGAATGTATTTAACAACAGAAAGAAAGAAGGAGATTTTTAAGAAGTACGGAAAATCAGAATCCGATACAGGAACTCCAGAAGGGCAAATCGCCTTATTTACCGAAAGAATTAATCACTTAACAGAGCACCTTAAAAGAAACCGTAAGGATTTTAGCACTGAGCGCTCATTGGTATTAATGGTAGGTAAAAGAAGAAACCTTCTAAACTATCTTAAGAAAAAGGATATCAACAGATATCGTGCAATTATTGCTGATCTTGGTATCAGAAAATAATTAGCAAACACTTTAATAAAGAAGGCAATTTTTCAATTGCCTTCTTTTACTATTTAGAAATAATTATTTGAAAAATATTAGATGATTCCAAGCGCAATTACGCAAGAAATAAAATTAGCAGACGGAAGAACTATTACCATTGAAACTGGCAAATTAGCCAAACAAGCGGATGGTTCTGTAATGGTGAAAATGGGAGGAACTATGCTTTTAGCAACTATAGTTTCAAGCCCAGAAGCTAAAGAAGGAATTGATTTCTTACCTCTTACAGTTGACTACCGCGAAAAGTTTGCAGCCGCAGGACGTGTTCCTGGTGGTTTTATGAAGAGAGAAGCAAGACCTACTGATGATGAAATATTAGTAATGCGTCTTGTAGACAGAGTTTTAAGACCTCTTTTCCCAAAAGATTACCACGCTGAAACTCAATTGATGATCAGCCTCGTTTCTTATGATCCTGAAGTAGCAGCAGATTGTTTAGCTGGATTGGCAGCTTCTGCAGCCATCGCCGTTTCCGATTTGCCATTCAACGGGCCTATGTCTGAAGTAAGAGTAGCTAGAATCGATGGTGAACTAAGCATTAACCCGTCTCCTGCCGACCTAGAGAAAGCCGATATCGATATGATGATTGGAGCCACTATGGATAGTGTAGTGATGGTTGAAGGAGAAATGGATGAGATTTCCGAAAAGGAAATGGTAGAAGCAATTGCTTTTGCACATGAAGCTATTAAGGATCAAATTACCGCTCAATTAGAATTAGCTTCTAAGGTAGAAAAAGCTGCTAGCAAACGTGAATACAACCACGAGAATAATGATGAAGAATTAGCTGCAGATATTTTAAAAGCCACTTATGATTCTGTTTATGAAGTTGCTAAATTGGGATTGCCTAAACATGAGCGCTCAGCAAAATTTAAAGAGGTTCTTGAAAATTATATTGCTGAACAAAGCGAAGAATTAATTGAAGAAAAGGGTGACCTGATCAATAAATATTATCACGATGTAGAATATAAAGCCATGCGAGATATGGTTTTATTAGATAATCAAAGATTAGATGGTCGTGCACTAAATGAAGTACGTGGGATTTGGTCAGAAGTTGATTATTTGCCAGGAGCACATGGTTCTGCTGTATTTACAAGAGGGGAAACTCAATCATTAACTACTGTAACTCTAGGTTCGCGTTTAGATGAAAATAGAAAAGATGGAGTAACCTATTCTGGTTCTGAAAAATTCTATTTACACTATAATTTTCCACCATTTTCTACTGGTGAAGCTCGTCCTATAAGAGGAACTAGCCGAAGAGAAATTGGTCATGGAAACCTTGCTCAAAGAGCATTAAAAATGGTTTTACCGGAGGAAAGTGTGTATACAATACGTATTGTTTCCGATATTCTCGAGTCTAATGGATCATCATCCATGGCCACAGTTTGTGCAGGTACTCTAGGTCTTATGGACGCAGGTATACCCATCAAACGCCCAGTTTCTGGAATCGCCATGGGATTAATTACAGATCCTGATAGTGGAAAATACGCCATCTTATCGGATATATTGGGTGATGAAGATCACCTAGGTGATATGGATTTTAAAGTTACTGGTACAGAAAAAGGTATAACTGCCTGCCAGATGGATATTAAAATCAAAGGTTTGTCTTATGAGATTTTGGAGAAGGCCTTAAATCAGGCAAAAGAAGGTAGAATGCATATTTTAGGAGAGATGCTTAAAACTCTTCCTGAAACTCGTTCTGACCTTAAACCTAATGCTCCAAAAATTGAATTATTAAGCATTCCTAAGGAGTTTATTGGAGCTATTATCGGACCTGGAGGAAAGAACATCCAAAAACTTCAATTGGATACTGATACTATCATCACCATTGAAGAGGTTGATGAGCAAGGTAAAATTGAAATTAGCGGTACCAATAGAGAAAAAATTGATGAAGCCAAAAAGAGAATTAAAGCTGTAGCCTTTGTTCCCGAGGTTGGTGCCACATTTTTAGGTACGGTGAAATCTATCCAAGCTTATGGTGCCTTTGTAGAAATAGGATCCGGTACAGACGGCCTACTTCATATTTCAGAAATTGCTCATCGTCGCCTACAAAAGGTTGAAGAAGAATTAAAAGAAGGGCAAAAAATTGAAGTGAAGTTAATTGCCAAAGATGAGAGAGGTAAATTAAAGCTTTCAAGAAAAGCTTTATTGCCAAAACCAGAGTCGAAAGACTAGGATTGGACGAACTATTTGGACCTAATGTGCGTTCATTTATTTAGGATAAGTTTTAAAGAGTATAGTTTAAAAATAATATGAGACAGCTTAAGATAACCAAGCAGGTTACCAATAGAGAAACTGCTTCCTTAGATAAATATCTACAGGAAATTGGTAAGGTGGAATTGATTACTGCAGAGATGGAAGTAGAGTTGGCTCAACGTATTAAAGCTGGTGATCAAGCCGCTTTAGAAAAGTTGACCAAGGCAAACTTAAGATTTGTTGTTTCGGTTGCAAAACAATATCAAAATCAGGGACTAACCCTACCTGACCTTATTAATGAGGGTAATTTAGGATTAATTAAAGCCGCTCAACGTTTTGATGAAACCCGTGGTTTTAAATTCATTTCTTATGCCGTTTGGTGGATTCGTCAAAGTATTCTTCAAGCATTAGCTGAGCAATCAAGAATTGTTCGTTTGCCATTGAATAAAATTGGATCCATTAATAAAATCAACAAAGCATATGCTACTTTAGAGCAAGAGCATGAACGTGCTCCTTCTGCTCATGAAATCGCTTCCAACCTAGAGATGGGAGAGAATGATGTAAAAGAAAGTATGCGTAACAGTGGTCGCCACATCTCTATGGATGCTCCACTTGTTGAAGGTGAAGACAGTAATCTTTATGATGTACTAAATACAGGAGAAAGCCCAAATCCAGATGATGATTTGATGCAGGATTCTCTTCGTACAGAAATTGAAAGATCATTGGCAACTTTAACCCCAAGAGAAGGTGATGTTGTTCGCTTGTATTTTGGACTTGGAGGGCAACACCCAATGACCCTTGAGGAAATAGGTGAAAAGTTTGACCTTACTCGTGAAAGAGTTCGTCAGATTAAAGAAAAAGCAATTCGAAGATTAAAACACACTTCGAGAAGCAAGATTCTAAAAACCTATTTAGGATAAATTATAAACCCCGATTTGATCGGGGTTTTTTTATGCCTAAAAATATTCCTCCCAATCCTTTCCTTTAAATTCCAAAATCTCTCTACTTTTGCCAAAAACAGAATTATGGCCATCATAGCACCTTCCATTTTAGCAGCAGATTTTGCAAACCTCCAAAAGGATTGTGAAATGGTAAATCAGAGTGAAGCAGATTGGTTTCACATCGATGTGATGGATGGTGTGTTTGTCCCCAATATTTCTTTTGGAATGCCCGTCATTTCCGCCATAAATAAACATGCAAAAAAAACTTTGGATGTTCACCTAATGATTGTTCAACCGGAGCGATATATTCAAGAATTTAAAGCTATTGGAGCTGATATTCTCACGGTACATTACGAGGCATCTACTCATTTGCATCGTACACTTCAGGCCATTAAGGATGCTGGAATGAAGGCAGGTGTAGCTTTAAACCCACATAGCCCAGTTTCCTTACTCAAAGATGTAATTGAAGATATTGATCTCGTTTGTTTAATGAGTGTAAACCCAGGCTTTGGAGGACAAAAATTTATTGAAAAGACCTATGACAAGGTAAGGGAGCTCAAAGAGATTATTAATAAGGCAAATGCTTCCACTCAAATTGAAATTGATGGTGGAGTTAGTAGTTCTAATGCTCGAAAATTAATTGAAGCCGGTGCAGATGTTTTGGTAGCTGGATCCTTTGTTTTTAAATCTTCCAATCCCAGTGAAACCATAAGCGAATTGAAAAAAGCTTAAAGTCTACCTTTTGAAGTCTTTAAATGCTTCGTAAGAATCAAAATACCTTTGTTTTTTGGACGGATGTAAATCCTCAATAGTCACTAAAATCCCTGTTTCTTCCACATCGCCAAAGTTTGGATTTATGGAAGTTCCAAAGGTCTTCATAGTATCCGTAAGGTTCATATAGGAATTGATAAGAGGTGGAATATTTTCTCCTAGCTCTCTCACTTTTTTGTTTAAAATCGTATGCCCTTCTTTATAGCTTTTTCCTATCCAAAGTGGTTTTAGAAGGTCTAGTTTCGCAATCTCCTCTCCTTTAATTAATGGATAGAGGGGCGTACCAATACCAATATCATCCGGAAAAAATTGACTAACAAAGGAAAGAATCAAATTTCTTGCTTCCCTATTATAATCTGGGTACATGGTTACCTTGCCCAAATAGTATTTAATATCTGGGTTTAACCTAGAAACCGCTCCTAGTCCATCCCAAAGATTATCCAAGGAAAAAATTCCTTTAGGGTTTTTACTTTGGTATTTAGGTTGTACAAAAGATCTTCCCAATTCTAAGGTTGCGGATAAATACTCCTCATTAAATTTATCAGAAAGATGAAAAAGATGAGAAGTAGCTGTAATTATTTGACCATTATCATCCTTATTGGCATGAATACATTTTAGGAGGCGGTAACCAGCGATAATTTCTTTTTCTTCGGGATCCCAGGAAATAAGTTGCATGTAGGGAACATCGGAAGTATCATAAGAGTCAATATCCATAGATTTCCCTGTACCACCACCAGCTTCGCGGAAAGTTATTTCCCGAAGTCTACCAATTTCGCGCACAACATTGGGGGAGTTTTTATGGTTTACCAAATACAAATGGTTCCCACCCTTTCCGCTATGCCTCAAAAACTTATCTTCCGTAAGTTCTGATAATAATAAATCCCTATCAACTTCGGGAATTACATCTTCAATAAGCTTATCCATTCGCTAGTGCATATACTCTGGTTCTAACATCTTTTGCCCACTCTACCAAAGTTTTGGTTTTGTCAAATTTAGTATAAGAAATAGGTTTGCCAAATCTTATAGTAATTGTCTTGTTTCTTTGTTTGAACATTTCATTGGCAAGATAAAACATCTCAAGGTTTGCTTTAATGCCCATTTTTGTTCTAAATCGGGATAAATTATAAAAGAAATTTGAATTTCTACCTTCAATATAAACTGGAATTATTTCCCTTTTATATCGGATTGCTTTTGAAATAAAACTCTTTTTCCATTCTAAATCCCCTATTCCATCTTCTAACTTTCGAGATACTAACCCTGCAGGAAACACCAATATGGCTTGGTCTGATGCATATCCTTCTTCTATAACTCTACTTGCCTCTCTGGGGTTTGACCCATGTTTGTTAACGCCTAAAAATAGAGGTTTTAAATTTTCAATGCTCAACAAAATATCATTCACCAAAAACTTTTGGTCTGTTCTCACCTCACCTACAGCTTTCATAAAGGCGATTCCATCCAATCCTCCAAGAGGATGATTTGCCGCCAAAATAACTCCTCCTTCCTTAGGAATATTTTCCAGGCCTTCAGTTTTAATGGTTGTATTTAAATTATTCAGGCCTTCCCGAACAAAATCCAAACCTTCTAAATGACCAATTTCGGACATTATTTTGTTAATATCCTTTTCATGAACAATTCTCTTGATATAGGAAACCACAAATCCCGGTAACCACTTTTTTAATCCTGGATTCTTGCTCTCCAAAATCTTAGCTATATCAATGTATTTTTCCTTTTTCTTCAATCCATGAATTGATTTGAAAATCGGGCAAAATGATTTTCAGTTTTTGAAAGTGCAAATTTACAATAAACAAACTTGCTAGCCTTGCACATAGTCTTGCAAATAGGAGAAATATGAACTCAGCTTTCCATGTAAATCTGTTTCGGATGCCCTTTCTAATATTTTGTCCTTATCACCATTAAAAAAATGGGGGATTACATTTTTTATCAATTCATTTCCAAAATCTTGAGATGCATCTCTAGGCAATTCACAAGGTAAATTATCCACTGCCGAAACTCCAATCGATCCCTTTGCACCGAAGTCTACTATTGCCTCTTTTATTGGATCATAACCATAAAAGGGATTTTCTATGGTACTGGGACTTAAAGTACTTGCCACTGGTCCGTCAATATCACAACTAATATCCGATACTAAACGAATATTAAAATCCTCGGATTTGGCATCTTCTCGACTAAAAATATATGGCGATTTTTCACTCCAAAAATGACAGGATATATAAATATCTGCTTGTTTGGCATATTTTCTAAAGTTGGATTCATAGCCCACAGGATTCGAATAAAAATCTTCATTCTTAAATTCCTTAGCATCTACTCTTTTAAAATAATCGCTAACCTCCAATTGGCAATAAACATGTGAGTCGTAAGTTCTATTTAGAAAATCCTGAGGTTCTACTTTAGTGAAATTTAAAAGCTTCATAATTTCCTCTGCTCCACCGCCTACTCTCCCGGAGCCTGTTAGGACAATTTTTCTGGCTTTTGAGAATTTAAGCTTGGCCAATTCGCTTTCCATCTCCTTTCTATCATGGCATAGATGTGCAGGCTTAAGTTTAAACTCATTTGTCATTTCTCCCCAAGCCCTAAAGGCATTATAAGCGCCTACAATTCCGGCGTATTTTCCAAAACCTAGTATCCTTATATCATTTTTATCCTTAAGCATCTCATAATCTATTAGCCTGATTTTCTTTTGAAGAATGGCTTGTAGAAGTCCACGGTTATAAGGTTGAAGTTTATAAGTATGGGAAAAAAACAAATAGGTCTTATTTGGTATTAGCATATCGGTAGGAACCTCTTTAACCCCAAAAAGCACCTCACAATCCGACAAATCTTCTTGCAGTTGTAATCCCAAATCCGAATATTCCTCATCTTTAAAGGCCCGAATGGGGCTCGGTTGGATAGCAATTTTCAGATCCGGATATTGCTTTAAAAGTTGTTGACATTGGCTTGGGCTTAATGGCACCCTTTTATCGGGAGGATTTTTCCCTTCTCGAATAATACCGAATTTCATAGGCTATTTCTATTAATGAAGGCAAATATAGCTACCTTTGTATTGAATTAGAATTTAGACTTCTAAACGTTCTTTTTTTTCGGGGCTGACTGGTTTTGACAGCAAGATGAAACCGGTAGTAAGCATGTCGGGCTATGAAGATGTCGCCTGTAAAAAGATGCTTCAAATCATAATTGGCGAAAATAACTTCGCGCTTGCCGCCTAATCTCGCGGAATGCAGATTAGCGCTAATCTGAGCATTAGATGCCAGAGTAAGCCATCTCTCAAACCCTAAGTCTGGTTGGGTTAGAATAAGAGGTGTCATTAAATCCGGACTAGCTAGTATTGTTCTGCTCAATACTATCGAAACTCTATGCAGATAAGCTCTAGGTCGGGTGTCTTTTCCCAGCTTAGTTTCGAAAACCTAATAAAAGAATAAGCATGTAGAAAGTTATCGCTTTCCTTGTTTGGACGCGGGTTCGAATCCCGCCAGCTCCACTATTTTCAGGTTTAAAACACTATAGATAAACAGTTTATCTTTTAGGTTTTACGGTTTTTAGACAACACAAATGAATTCTAATAGGTTTGTTTTTGTTTCCTTTCCTCCCTCTTCAACTATAAAAATAGTACATGAAAAGAGAAAGCAAAAGGAAGGCGCCTAAAATCACCATATATAAAACTACCATCCCTTCCAATTAACCTTGAGCCTCCAAAATTTTTAATTTCGAAATGGCTCCTTCCAGCTTACTATCAATAAATATCATAGGGTGTCCAGCATGGACAAATCAAGCCTAAGCTTTTGTTTGACCAATTTTTAGATCCGGTTTAATTCAATGTGAATAATCAATTCTATCTATGACTTTTCTTTTTTCAATTCTTTAAGAATTTCCTTAGAAACTGCCAATTGGTTTTTCTGTAATTTAATTATCTCATTTACTCTCAGCATCCAAGCTCCTAAAAAACGTATAACTAATATGCTAGTTATAAAAAGGATTATTATTAACTCATTAAAGCTAATGTCGTTTATTGTTAAAATCATATTTTTAAATTGAAATTATTAATAAATAAACTTAAAAAAACTTAATCTTACAATTTTAAAGACCTATGCTAGCAAATTGGGGAATTGAATAAAACACAGTTAATTTCCATTCATATCTATTAAATCCTTTTCCCTATCAATTTTTGTTGAATCTAACATTTAATGTCTACCGAATATATTTTTTCATTTAATCAAAATTGCAGATAGAATATTGCTTGTGACAACTTTTCTTCCATTAAAAAGAAATTGACAATGCCCCTCCCAGCTTCACCCCTTGTAAATCAGCTTGAGAAAATTTACTTTGTCATCATGAAGTTGAAGAAAGAAGAGAAGCTCCTTAAAACTGAAAGATTAGTTCTAAGAGCCATTTCAGATTCTGATAGAGAGGCCATTTTTGAATATCGTTCTGATAAAGTTAGCAATCAATTTCAAGGGTGGATTCCTGAAAGAATTGAAGATGTTTCTGCATTTATTGCTAAGGTTTCCCCAATTTATAATAGCCCAAATTCTTGGTTTCAATTTGTAATATTGGAAAATTCCACAAACCAAATTATTGGTGATTTAGGAGTTCATTTTTTAGAAGAAGGTTCCCGACAGGCGGAGATTGGTTGTACTATAAATAAAGAATTTCAATCTCAAGGCTATGCTACAGAAGCCTTGAACGCTGTTATCAATTCACTTTTTAAGGAATTAAATTTCCATAGAGTATTTGCATCCATAGATCCAAGAAACATTGCCTCCCAAAAAATGATGGAAAAACTAGGATTCCGAAAAGAAGCTCTTTTTAAGGAGAGCCTTTTCCTAAATGGAAATTGGGTGGATGATATGATGTACGCCATCCTGCAAAAGGAATGGAAAAAATAAATTTACCAAATGGCCAGACCCACAAACAAAAAAGACTTAATTGAATTAGCCGAAATAAATTATCAAAAGCTATGGTCTTTAATAGATAAGCTAAATGAGCAAAAAAGGCTTGAAGACTTTAAAGGAGCTAGTTTGAATAGAAATATTAGGGATGTTTTATACCATTTACATATTTGGCACAAAATGACACTCGAATGGAATAAAGCTTCAAAGGACAATCTCAAGCCTAGCATTCCTGCTGAAGGTTATACCTGGCGTACATTGCCAGATCTAAATAAAAAAATCCAGAAGGATGGAATGGCATTTAGCTTAAGGGAAGCCCAAGATTTATTCGCTAATAGTCATTTAGAAATCCTGAAAACTATAAGGGACTATTCTGATGAATCATTATTTCAAAAGAAAGTCTTTAAATGGACTGGTTCCACCTCTGCCGGAGCTTATTTTGTTTCCTCCACTTCAAGTCATTATGATTGGGCACTAGAATTTCTAAAGAGAAAATTAAAGGATTAAGCTTTTTCCAAGATTTCTAAAATATCCTTGTTTTCTAAAATCCCTTTTTCTGAACCATTAAGCCCTACCTTAAACATTGAATCAGCTAAAGATGTGGATTTAATACTCATGTTTTTTCCTAGTTTAGAAATCAAGGGTTTGTATAAAAATCTGGACAGCCTATACGTGAAATTTGGTTCTTTTCTGGCAGCAACTGGATAAATATAGGCTGGTCGAAAACTAATAAACTCCCCTAATTCCAACTTTTGAAGTAAGTTTTCTGCCCTTCCTTTATCCTTGGCAAACATCATTTTACTTTTTTCGCTCCTATCGGCTCCTGCCCCACTCAAGAGACAAAATCGATGATCCTTATTATTTGGAGAAATCATTTTCGCAAAATGGAGAGGGTAGTCTACCGTTATCTCCCTAAATTTCTCACGAGAAACTGCACCGGTATAAACTCCAATGCAAAAAAAGGAGATGTCAATGTTTTCAAAAGCCTCCTTAACTCCAGATAAATCCTTAAAATCTTGGACCAGATATTCATTCAATTTTGGGTGTTTAATTCCCAAAGACTTCCGTACTACCACATTTACCTTGTGGACAAATTCACTTTCCAGACATTTATTTAAAATTAAACCGCCAATCATTCCTGAAGCACCGGCTAGAATTACCCTTTTCATTTGATTTGTTTTGAATCAATCAATTGTTGAAACATTTCATTTACCGCAAGTTTTAAAGGTCTATAAGTTAAGCCTAATTCCCTTTTTCCCTTTGAATTATTCGCTTTCCAGGGATAGCCTATATTTCGGCTTACCTCCTTTCTGCTCATTCCGGCAGCTGGACCAATTATCCATAAAAACCACTTTGGCAAATTTTTCTTTGGAAGTGGATAATTGTCGCCATAATTATCGCGCAACATATCTGCTAGGTCCAAAAACTGTATACTTTCATTTGAACAAATATACCTGCCATTTGCACTAGGAGTATAGGCTGCTTGAAAATGAGCATTAGCAACATCTCTTACATCTACGCCTCCAATATTCATTTCGGGGGCTCCAAATTTCATGGTTCCTGTGCCCATTTGCTTAATAATATCAAAACTCGCAGATGTAGCCTTAGGATTGGTTCCTGGGCCAATTATCAAAGAAGGATTTACACAGATTAAATCCCAACGGTTTTGGGCTTTTTGCATTTTCCAAGCTTCCTTTTCCGCTAAAAGTTTGGAATAGGAATAGGCCTGATGATTTTCATCTGAGCTATTATTCCAAATTTCTTCGCTAAACTCACCATTGGGTGTATCCTTTAGATCAATGGCATCTCCATAGATAGCTGCACAACTACTGGTGAGCACTACCCTCTTTACAGACTTGGTCTTATTTACAGAATTGAGAACATTTTGGGTTCCTTTTAATGCGGGTTCTATTAAATCCTTTTGCTTATCCTTCACATTTAATATAAAAGGAGATGCTGTATGAAAAACCAATTCACAGCCCTGCATGGCCTCCTCATAGGATCCATCCACTAGAAGGTCCGACTTAAAAAATTTTAAGGAGCCAGAATTTGCCTCGGCCATGTCTTCTAAGTGCTGAATTTTCTTTTTGTTTTCAGGATTCCGAACTGCAGCGTGAACTTGAATTCCATCCTCTAGTAATTGCTTAATTAACCATCCTGCTACATAACCTGTTGCACCAGTTACCATTACAGGCTTCTTTTTGTCGATATTCATATAATATTTTTAAAGTGAGTACTTACTTATTATTTATTTCAAAAAAACTTTACAAATTATATTTACTTAAAATGGACTGTTTTATTGCTGTCAAATTTTTTGGCTTCCGCAATAAAACAGCCGTGGCAATACCGTCAATAATAATCATCAGACCTTCTGCTTCTGCTTCTGGGTCCTTGTAATTTAATTGTGCAAAAGCCTTTTGAAGTTCATGTCTTATAGGATCTGAGATACTTCTATCATAAGATTCCGTTTGCCATTTCAGCGAATAAATCAAACGCCAGGCGTGATAATCTTCCTCTTCCAACCCAAAGGGCAAGGAGAGAATTCCCAAAATAAATTCCTTAGGTTCAGACTTGGCCAGAATTGGAGCATAACTATGAAATGTTTTTTCCTTTATCTGTTCAATTAAAGCATTTAGCAATCCTTCCTTATTTCCAAAATGCCTAAAAATTAAGCCTTCAGATACTCCTGCCGATTTAGCTATTTTGGAAGTGCTGGTGGAAGAATATCCCAATTCAGAAAATAACTGAATGGCTGATTTTAGAATTTTTTCTTTTTTAAGCGACATAAATTAGTGAGTAATCACTTACAAATGTAGTAAAAGATTTGTGATGCTAAAATTTAGTTAAGAATTATTTTCCAAGATGTTCTGAAGCTGCCTTCACTATTTTTTTAGAATTGCCAATAAAAATTTGATTCTCCGAAATAATCACTGGTCTTTTTAGAAAAGTATACTCTTCCAAAATCCACTTTCGATATTCATCCTCAGAAAGTTCCCTTTCATTTAATCCCAATGAACGATATTTCATAGCTCGCCTACTAAATAGCGCTTCATAGCTCCCGGCCATTTTTGCCATTTCATCAAGCTCTTGCTCGCTAATAGCTTCTGATTTAATATCTTGAAGAACAATTTCACTTCCTGGATTTATTTCCTTAATTATTCGTTGGCAAGTGGAACAGCTAGCTAGGTGATAGATTTTTTTCATCTTACAATTATTGAATTACAAGATTACAATTCTTTCTCTTTTAATTTCATAATCTCATCCATTATGGCATTGGCCTCCGCCGCTTTTATATCTGAGGCTGAACGATTTGTATGACTTAAGGCATAGGACTCGTCTAGTAATTTTTTATACTTCATTTCAAGTTTTTCAACTTCTGATTTTTTTCCAAATCCAAACATAAATATTCTATTTAAAGATTCTATCCAATACTAATTTCCGATGCGAAAAAATTTTATTCAATTTTGGAGCCACTAACACTGGGTGAAGAATCCGACCCATCCATCCTAAGGGTAGTTTATAGGAAACAATATCCTTCATTACTACACTTCCTTCACGGAGAGTAAAATGGTGTTCATGATGCCACATAGCATAAGGTCCAAACCTTTGTTCATCGACGAACATTTTTAGATGATCAACATGGCAAATTTCGCTAATCCAATTCGTTCGAATTCCGGGAAATATTCCTACCGAATAAGATATGATTTGTCCGGAATACATTGGCTCAGGATCTTTACCGGTGATTTGAAAACCCATTTCTTTTGGAGTGATTTTTTCAAGGTTTTTAGGAGAGGAAAAAAATTCCCAAGCTTCTTCCAATCCTATTTCCAATTCCTGTTCAACCTCCATCCTGTAAATTCCAGAATGTTTCTTAATTTCTATCAACTTAAGTGCTTTCTTTTACAACATTTAAGTCTGGCAATTGTTTAGTTCAAAAAAAAATCTCGGAAATAAATCCGAGATTTTAATTCTAATTTTCGTTAGGCAGATTTTGCTTTTTCTTGTGTTAAAAGTTATAAGCCAAACCAATACTCATTCCTAATCGATAATACCTTTGACGGATACTAGAATTCTGCTCAAAACTCGAATTCAACTGAAAGCTACTAATAGCATTTGCCCTAACACTAAAGCTTCTTGTAATAAAGCAATCTATCCCAGCTTCAAATAGGTAATTATATTGGAGAGGTGCTACCCAATCACTATTAGATAGACGCACATCACTTAAATTGGTTGCTTGCTCATTGAGATATCTGAAATTTGTATTAATAGGAATTCCCAATGAAAGTCCTGTTTTCAGCCAAGGTTTGATTCTTCCCGCGCCGAATCTATATCCAACCGTGAAGGGTATTTCCAAATACTGCCAATTGGTCTTACCATTATTCTGCAGAACTGAACTATCACCGTCCTCAGTAATAACAGTATAATTCCAATGGCCCTGATTAATTCCGGTAATGATCCTCACTGAATCTAAGCCTACTATATTATTAAACTCAGCCGGGGATGAATTTCTTCCGTCAATTCTCATGGTGTCTCTACTACTAATGTTATAATCCAATTCCTCACCATATTCAGCCCTAGCAAGTCCAAATCCGAATGTCCAGTGATTATCTAGAAAATAATCAATTTTAAAACCACTTGCACTGGTCCAAATGGACTTTTCCTCATTATTCCTTTTTTCTAAATAATCCCCATTTTCTGCCAATAAAAATTTATCCACATAGGAATAAGCAGCCCAAAGGGAAATTGAAAACCTCTCTCTGGAAAATAGTTGATAATCTGATATACTATTATCCAATTCATTTTCTAAAAAGGCAAAATGCTCCTTCCTCAAATTACTCTTCTTCATCCCTGTATTTGAAGATTCGGAATCTGGATCAGAGTCAGAAGGAGTTTCCGATTCGGAGGGAAGGAGAATATCTTGATTTTCAGGGGGAGTTTGAGTTTGGTTTGGGGAATTTTGAGTAGAACTGGGAGGGCTTGGAGGCACATCTGTCTTAGGCTCAGTCTCTGTATCTTTAGATGGAACATTCATTTTATCCCTATTATTAGTCTCATCTCCTTGATTATCCCCATCATTTGAAACATCCACATTCTCACCATCCCCTATATTAGGCTTAATTTCTTCATTTGGTCTATTTTCTACGGGTTCATCGTCATTTTTATCTTCCGTAGAATTTTCAACCGAAGCATTTTCGTTTATTTCAGGTTTGCTGAATGAATTAGTTTTGACCTGCTCCGGTATTGTTGCAATAAGTCCCGCTTTTTCTACTTCTTTATCAGCTTGTCTATCTTGCTCAACTTTTGCATCATCCTCATTGTGACCTGAAGTTTCGTAATCTTTAGATTCCCCGCTAGAGCTAGCCGTATTTTCATTAGATATTAGGGAATTCATATTCACAGGAATTGATTTTTCAATCTTTGAGTTTTCTGTGTTTTGAAATTCCTCTTTATTTTCAATTATTGGATTTTGACCATTGGTATTAAAATTTTCCGCTGCAGGAAGTTCAGCAGAATTATTAAAATACCAAATGCTTGCTGGAATAATCAGCAGTGCTAAAGCCATAAATAGTAATTTACTAGCTCCGAAGCCAGCTTTCGTTTTTGCCAAAGGAAACTCCTTATCCAACAATGGCTGAGCCTTTTCCCAACCTGCTTCCTTCAGGCTGCTGGGGAATTTTTTATTCCCCAATTTATCTTTGTATTTATCGTCTATCCAATTCACGCCTTTTTCATTCCAAATTCATTAGTAGATAATTGAGCCTGTAGCTTTTTACGAGCTGAGGCTAAATGTCGTATTGATGTTCTCTCCGAAATGCCCAGGCTTTCTGCAATTTCTTTATGGGCATATCCGTCTATGGCATATAAATTAAAAACCGCCTTTTCATCTTCTTTCAAAGATTCCATTAGGTGTTCTAAATATTCATTTTCAATCCAGTCTGTGCTTTCCGCACCATTGTGAACTACTGTTAAGTTTTCTATTTCATCCGCATCCCTATTGAAGACTTCAGAATGCCTACGTTTTTTTCGATAAGCATCGATAGCCTCGTTTACGGTAATTCTTTTAAACCAGGGAGTAAAGGAATATTCGGGGTTATAGGTGTCCAACTTTTTTAAAACTTTAATAAATGAGAGATTTAAAATTTCCAATGCTGAATCTTGATCCTTTTCATAACGGATACAAATCCCCATCATATGGTCAAAGCAATACTCGTACAATCGAAATTGTGCTTTCCGATCGTTTTTTAAACACCCGTTTATTACTTCAATAATTTCGTTCACTAATAGTCTTCTCTCAAATAATCATCAATTTTATGGGTAATTAGCGGACAAAGCTCAATGCTTAAAAACAAAAGAGCTTTGCCCCCTAAACCTACCACCTACTTATCTTCAGTTTTGAATTAAAAACTGAACTATTACTATTAATAGAGATCAAATAAATACCATTTTTAAGGCTGGAAACATCTATAATCTCCCCGCCTATAGTTTCTTTATCTATACCGCCTTTCAAAACCAAATTTCCCCTGATATCAAATACCTCCCAGCTTAAATCTTCATTTTGATGGCCTTTACATAATACTTTCACAAAATCATTTGCTGGGTTTGGAAAAATCTCTAAAGACTCTTTGGCGAACTCTTCAATTCCAATGCTTAATGGATTTAAAATATTCAATACAAAACCTGTATTATATTTTCCTAGACTTCCATTGGCCCGTACAATAAGGGAATCGCAATAGGTTTGAATACAAGTATCTCCAAAAGAATTTATAGACCTAATACTTAAGCAAAGCTCATAATTCCCATGGCTACTATATTGATGGCTAGGGTAGGCCTGGCTGGATGAGTTTCCGTCACCAAAATCCCAGAAATAGGAATTATTGCTATTCTTATTTAAAGAATCTCCTAAATTCCAAACATATACAACCCCTGCATAAGAATTTACACTGTCAATGATAAATTCAATTTGACAAAAATCTGTTGGTCCAGAAACTCTTACTTGCTTGCAAATAGAATCGCTACAAACCAAAATGCCCTGATCTAAGACATATAAAAATTGACAAACCGTATAATTTCCACTAAAAGAATAGGTATGACTAAGTGTATCCCCAAAACCAAAACTTCCATCACCAAAATCCCAAACAATGGAATCTGTATAATTGGAACTTCTAGGATTAAAATTACTACTATCATTAAAGGTTATCGCTCGACTAGCACTACTATCAATATCCCATGAAAAGTCTGCCTGACAAGTAACTGGAATAGAGTTTATAATAACCGTATCGCAATATGTATCTGAACAAATTTGGCTACCACCTGGGCCTACAAGGCTAATGGTTAAACAAACCATAAAGGTTCCAGGGCCATTATATATATGTGTAAAAGATCCCATTGGGGAGGAGCTGCTACTGCTTCCATCACCGAAATCCCAAGTCCTAACTATGCTATTGCCAGGGCTTGCATTTTGTACAAAACTGGAATCCAAAAATAAAACAGCATTAGGATTGCTAGCAGAAGCTGACCAAGTGAAATCGGAAACGCAGCTTGTTGGAAAAGAAATATTTATTGTTGCACAAATAGAATCAAAACAAAGACTAGCTCCTTGGCTATTTGTGACATCCATTTGCAAACAAACCAAATAACTACCCGGTGAATTATACACATGACTGGGGTTCATTTGATTGGAAAAATTCCCGTCACCAAAAGACCAGAAATATTTAATAGAATCGAAATTGGAAATACCTGTGCTTGAGGTATTCGTGAATTGGTAAAGAAATGAATTAACAGGACTGTTACTGAAATTAAAGCTAGCTGTACAGTTTTGAGCATTAGACGTAAATCCAAAACAGCACAATACTAAAACTGTAAAAAATATTTTTTTCATAATTACAAGATAGCTTTTCAATGATTATACGAAACTCGCAAGTAGTTTAGGACAATATTTTCTCTATAATTTTTTGAAAATATAGTATAAGCAAAAAAAAAAGGTGCTTCTAAAAAAAAGAAGCACCTTTCTTAAATTGGTAATTAATTACCGAGAGAAAATTATTTAATTATCTGAAGTTTATGTTGGTATACCTTTTCTCCATCACTAAGATTGATTAAGTAAATACCAGTATTTAATTCGGATAAATCAAGTTTAGAAGAAGCTTGAGAAATTTGACCATTTGCCAATTCCATTCCTTTAAGGTCAAAAACGGACCATTCTAATTCACCTTCAAACTTGGTTCCTAAGTCTAGGTTTATTTCACCATTACTAGGATTTGGATACAGGTCTAGATTAGACAATATATTTTCATTTAGACCAATTGTTGCAGGATCCAATACGTTAAGGACAAAACCTGGGCCATTAGTTTTATAATAAACATTACCTAGGCTATCAACTCCAATGGTATGGCAATAGGTATCCATGCAGGTATCAAGAGTACTATAATCTACAGAAACTATAGTTAAGCATAGGTTATAAATTCCAGAACTAGCATATTGGTGAACTGGATAGGCTTGAGTAGATGAATTTCCATCACCAAAATCCCAATAGTATGATGTAGAAATAGAACTTGAAGTTAATGGGCTTGAATTATTGTAAATGAAAAATCCTGTAGAATTTGTGGCTGAAGAATCCACATAAAAAGAGGCATTACACCAACTTGGAATCACCGGATTATTATTTGGAACATAAACAGTATCACAATAGGAATCAGTACAAGCTTGTCCTCCAGGGTTTACAACAGAAATAGTTAAACATGCTACATAAGTTCCAGGTTGAGAATAGGTGTATTGATGCCAAAAATTGCTAGTTACTGAATTATTACCATCACCATAATCCCAGCTATATGTTGTTGTTGCGCTAGCTGTTCCTTGTTGATATGCACCAAAGGTCATGGTTAATGGAGCTGCGCTAGTATCTAACCAAGAGTAAAAATTCGCGGAACAGCTCACTGGGTTTCCTCCTCCAGCAATTACTATGGTATCACAATAATTATCAGAACAAAAAAGGTTGGCTGCAGAATCTGCAAAGTATACGTTTAAGCAAACTACATAGGTTCCTGCGGCATTATATGTATGATTTGGATTTGTTGCTGTACTTGTATTTCCATCATCAAAATTCCAATAATAATATACAGATCCACCTGGAGTTGTAGTTGTGGTTGATGTATTGGTAAAGCTTACAGCCGATCCATTAATTGAGGATGTATAGCTAGACAAACAGTTTTGGGCCATTGCTCCAGCTGTGAACAGCAAGGAGAAAATTGTAGAGATAATTAATTTTTTCATTTCGAATTTGATTTAATTGAATTTAATCGTTTACACTATCTATACGATGAAAGGAATACATACAAGACACAAATCTGCAATTTTATTTTAAGTATTTTCAAATCCATAAAAAAAGGCCAATGAATATCCATCATTGGCCTTCCTTTTAGTAGGGAAAATAGGGCTTAGACTATTTTACTATTTGCAATTTATGATTTGAAACAGAAGCTCCGCTTTCAATTCTCAATACATAAATTCCATTATTTAAGTTGGCTAAACTAATATCAGAGCGAACCTCAGAAATTTCGCCTTCTCCTAATTTAGCGCCTTTTAAATCAAAAATTGACCAGTTTACTTCACCATCAATAGATGCTCCTAGATCAATGCTCACTTTATCTGAAGCTGGGTTTGGGAAAAATGAAACTTGGTTTAGTACATTTTCATTCATTCCTACTGTGGCTGGGTCAAAAACATTTAGTTTAAACCCTGGACCATTTTTGTAAAACACATTTCCAGTACTATCCACGCCCATTAACATGCAATAGGTATCGGTACATGTGCGACCCGAGTCGCTAACGGCGATGGTTAGGCAAACATTATACAAGCCAGAACTTGCATACTGATGACTTGGATATTGAAGTGAAGAAGTATTTCCATCACCAAAATCCCATGCATAAGCTACCATAGCAGTAGCACTAGCCACTGGAGTAGAATTATTATAAATATTAATACCTGATGCATTGGTGGTATTTGAATCTACCCAAAATGAAGCATTACAACTTAATGGGTTTGGAACTGATCCTGTTACTGTTAGATTCACGCAAGTAGAGTCATAACAAGACCACTGGCCATTAGAATCCACTTCTGCAACTATCATACAAACCATATAAGTTCCAGCTGCAGAATAAGTATGAGTTGGGCTCATCACTGTAGAGGAGTTTCCATCACCAAAATACCAATCATATATTGTAGTATGAGTAGGTAAATTAGAAGTGGTAGAGGAATTTGTAAACTGAACCATTAAGGGGTTTGCGGGAGAGTTTGAATAGGAAAACTGCGCAAAACAGTTCTGAGCATAAGCTCCTGCCACCATGAGCAGAGATAATAAACTTGTTGTAATTAATTTTTTCATGTTTTTAATTTTAATTGATATTTGATTGGAGGGATATTTAAGCATCCTTGATAGGTATACGGATTTAAGAATTTCAAGGTGACACAAAACTACTATTAATTATTTAACCCCTTGAATAGTAGCGAATTAAAAAAACCTCAGATAAATCCGAGGCTTTCACTTAATTGCTAATACTTGTTCAAATTCTTATTTTCCAGCTCTTTTTCTTTCGTGTTCTTTAAGTAAGATTTTCCTCAGTCTGATGGATTTTGGAGTAACCTCAACATATTCATCTGCCTGGATATATTCCAAAGATTCCTCCAGTGAAAAAACAATTGGTGGGGCAATTTTAACTTTATCATCTGCACCACTAGAACGCATGTTCGACATTTTCTTGGTTTTGGTAACATTTACAACCAAATCCCCTGCCCTGTTATTCTCTCCTATTACCTGACCTTCATAAACTGGTTCATTTGGGAAAATGAAAAATTTACCCCTATCCTGTAAATTACTTAAAGAAAATGGAATAGAAGTACCTGTTTCTAATGCTATCAAAGATCCATTTTGGCGACTTGGAATTTCTCCTTTATAGGTTTGAAATTCTTTGAACCTATGGGCCATTATCGCTTCACCGGCTGTGGCGGTTAGCAAATAATTCCTCAAACCAATAATTCCCCTTGAAGGCACTTCAAATTCGAGGTGCATACGATCTCCTTTTGGAACCATACTTAGCATCTCTCCTTTTCTCATAGTGATGGCTTCAATAGCCTTCCCACTTACTTCTTCTGGTAAATTGATCGTGATTTCTTCAACTGGCTCATGCTTTACTCCGTCAATTTCTCTAATGATAACTTGAGGTTGTCCAATCTGTAGTTCATATCCTTCCCTTCTCATGGTTTCAATAAGAACAGAAAGGTGTAACACCCCTCTTCCAAATACCCTGAAAGTATCTGCAGAGTCTGTTTCCTCAACTCTTAGAGCAAGATTCTTTTCCGTTTCCTTTGCCAGTCTGTCCTTTATATGCCTAGAAGTAACATATTTTCCTTCTTTTCCAAAAAACGGTGAATCGTTAATGGTAAAAGTCATACTCATGGTAGGCTCGTCAATTTTTATAGTTGGCAAGGCCTCTGGGTTTTCAAAATCTGCAATGGTATCACCAATTTCAAATCCTTCAATACCAGTAATAGCACAAATTTCACCTGATAGAACTTCTTCAACCTTTGTTTTTCCAAAACCTTCAAAAACAAAAAGCTCCTTAATTCTGGATTTTATTTTGCTCCCATCTCTTTTTACCAAGGTAATAGGTTGGTTAGTCTTTAAGCTTCCTCTATGAACCCTACCAATAGCAATCCTTCCAATGAATGAAGAATAATCTAAACTGGTAATCAGCAATTGGCTTGTACCTTGATTACTATCTGGTTCTGGAATAACTTTAATAATAGTATCCAAAAGGTGAGTAATATTATCTGTTGGATTTTTCCAATCTGGTCCCATCCAACCTTGTTTAGCACTACCGTAAACAGTTTCAAAGTCTAATTGATCTTCAGTAGCTTCAAGGTTAAACATCAATTCAAAAACCATCTCATGAACATCATCTGGAGTACAATTTGGCTTATCTACCTTATTTATTACAACAATAGGCTTTAGACCTAACTCGATGGCCTTGGATAAAACAAATCTCGTTTGTGGCATCGGACCTTCAAATGCGTCTACTAACAATACCACACCATCAGCCATGTTTAAAACACGCTCTACCTCTCCACCAAAGTCACTGTGACCAGGAGTATCCAAAATATTGATTTTATAATCCTTGTATTTTACCGAAACGTTCTTCGCTAAAATTGTTATTCCACGCTCTCTTTCAAGATCATTGGAGTCCAAGATTAGTTCTCCTGGTGTTTCATGATCACTAAATAATTTACCCGCCAATAGCATTTTATCTACTAAGGTGGTTTTTCCGTGATCTACGTGAGCTATAATAGCTATGTTTCTGAGGTTCATAAGTATGCCTTATCTAAAAATGGCGGCAAAGGTAGACTTATTAATTGGAATAAAACTTTTTGTTTAATTAAGATTTACCTAGTCTTCTAAAATGAAAAAGAGCCCAATTCCGAAATCAGAACCAGGCTCTTTCAACCAAACCAAATCTCAACTATTACTTATGAGAAAACAAAACGTCCATTCCAATATTTATATTCTCTGAACTTGATAGAATAAACACAAGTGCCTATCAACTTCTTCTATTTTACCCTTCCACTCTTCTATTTGCATTGGAATTATTCTATTCTAAAAATATCTAACACAAGTATAAAGAGATAGTTCATTTTAGCTTGTCTTTTTTCAGACACTAACAATTAAAAAAGAATTTCCCCAAAGCCCTAAAATCCTTTTTTACATTTGCCATTGATAATTTGCTCCCAGAAATTTGGAAATAAAGGAAAAAGAAGCACCTACAAGAGTGTTGATCTCCGATAAAAGGAGTTTCGAAACCCTATTCCATGCCCACTACTCCGAACTTTGTTCCTATGCCTTCCATTTTTTAAAAGACCATCCCGCCTCTGAAGAAATAGTTCAGGATCTTTTTGTTAAGCTATGGGCTAAAAAAGATGATTTAAAAATAAGCAGCTCCATCAGGTCTTATCTTTTTCAATCCACTAAAAATCGCTGTTTGAATGTGATTAAACATATTGAAATAAGGGAGAATTACAAGCATATTAACAAGGAAACAAGGGATGGACAAGAAAGTAATGCCGGGCAAGAAATGGAGACTAAGGAATTAGAAGATAAAATTGAAGGATTGATTTCTAGACTTGCTCCTGAAAGACAAAAGATCTTTAGAATGAGCAGATTTGAAGATTTAAAATATAGAGAAATAGCAGAAAAATTGGGAATCTCCATCAAAACTGTAGAAAACCAAATGGGAAAAGCTCTTAAATTTTTGAGGGATGAACTTGCGGACTATTTACCCATTTTTCTGCTTTGCGTTTTAAGTAATTGGAAAAATTTATTTTAAGGATAAGGGTAAATGAAAGCTGAACTGTCATATCAAGGAAATGGATAAACACCATAGGCACATAGAAGATCATATTCTGGTAAAGGTTATCACCGGCCAAGGCTCCGAAGAAGAAGTGAGCCAGGTTAATCTATGGCTTAATGAGACAGAAGAAAACCAAAACTATTACAATGAGCTTGAAATTACCTGGATATTAAGCGCAAAAAACCAAAAAAGTCCTGTTTTTAATTCTAATGAAGCTTGGAAGAAAGTTGAAGAAAAACTCATCCCAAAACAAGACCAGCATAAAGTCTCCCCTAAGTATGAGGTGAAAAGCAAAAAAAGCAAAAAGACTATTTATTATATTTCAGCAATAGCAGCTGTTTTGATTGTCGCTCTTTTTATTTCCCAGCTTCTCTTTATAAAGGAAACTCCACCTCCTACCTTAATTGTTAGCCAGGAAACACCAATTTCACAAACCCTAACAGATGGCAGTAAAATCTCCCTTAATGAAGCCAGCCAACTATCTTATCTCGAGGATTTCAATAAAGAAAACAGGACGGTTGTTTTACAAGGCGAGGCTTTTTTTGATATTAAAAGAGATACCAAAAAGCCCTTTATCATAAAATCTTCCATTGGAAACATTAAAGTGCTGGGAACCTCATTTAATGTGCGGGCACATGACAATTCCAATTTTGAAGTCCATGTAGAAACCGGACTAGTACAACTATTTAGCCTATCAAAGGACAATAAGGACACTAATTCAATTTTCTTGGAAGCTGGAAGCAAAGGAATTATTAACTACCAAAATGGAGAATTATATAAATTCGAAAATAAAGATCCTGCAGCTCTGTTTTGGCTTAACCAAAAATTAGATTTCAATAAAACCCCGCTAAGCGAAGTGTTTTCTATTCTTAGGGAAAAATATAATATAGAAATTGAGTTTGATGATCGTTTAATCTCCAATTGTAAGCTAAGTGCCAAATTTGAGAACGATAATATTGAAACGATAATTGAGGTAATCAGCACCACTTTTAACTTCGAAATTGAAAAATCTAAGGCCAACCAAATAAAAGTTCTAGCCAATGATCCGGATTGTCCGGCAGAAAATATTTAAAATCCTTTTTTGTTTGATTATAGGGCTTTTGCCCTTTAGCATTTTAGGTCAAAAAAATCACCTCAACAAAAGGCTCACTTTTCAATTTGAAAACAGCAAACTGGAAAAAGTTCTTGCCGAAATTGAAAGGCAAGGGGATTTTGGATTGTGCTACAATGCTGAGTTAATAAACCTAGACAGCTTGATCAATATCAAAGTTGAAAACGAAAAGGTTTCAAGTGTTTTAATTCGAATTTTTGATGAAAATAAATTTGGTTTTAAATCCATTGGCAGGCATTTAGTGCTTTTTTCCAAGGTCACTAAAAAAAGTCCACCCCTAAAAATTCAAGGCTATATAGTGGATGCTCGAAGTGGTGCCAAAATTAAAAACGCTACCGTTTTCGAGCCTAAAAATAGTATCACCGCTTCCAGCAATGTTGATGGATATTATGAAATTACAGTAGATAACTCCAAAGAATCTATAGGTTTAAGTTTTTCTAAATTTGGCTACCAAGACAGTGTGATTTTTGTGCCGGACCAAAAGAGCCAAGCTCAAAATATTTACTTGGTGCCTCTTCCACAAAAAACAAGTAAGCTAAATCCAAAAGAATTCAATACAGAAATTCAAGGTGTTGAAGAAAGGAAATTAGTACAATGGATTGTTCCTCAAGAACAAATAAATAGCAGCAAAAACCTCCAACTCTTTGAAAACAATATCGGGCAAATTTCCATTTTACCTCTCGTTGGTACCAATGGAACACTTAGCGGTAGTATTAGCAATAATCTTTCTTTCAATCTTTTTTCGGGATATAGCCAAGGTTTAAATGGATTTGAATTGGGGGGATTTTTAAATATCATTCGTGAAAACGTGTATGGAACCCAAATAGCTGGATTTGGAAACATTGTAGGCCAAAGCACAGAAGGAGCCCAAATTGCTGGCTTCTTTAATTATAATGGTGGTGATTTTAAAGGCGGGCAGATTGGTGGTTTTAGCAATATTTTACTGGGCGACATAAATGGAATTCAAGTAGCCGGTTTTGCAAATACCTTAAAGGGAAAAATGAACGGAATTCAATTAGCTGGATTTTCCAATCTTACCACCGCAAATGTAGATGGATTGCAGGTTGCAGGCTTTAGTAATGTAGCTATTGGAGATGTAGAACTAGCACAAGTTTCAGGGTTTTCCAATTTTAGCTATAATGTAAAAGGCTTTCAAATTGCTGGATTTATGAACCTAGCCAATGGAAATGTAGAAAGCATCCAAGCAGCAGGTTTTGCAAATATCGCTAGAGGAAATTCAAATTTTCAAATTTCTGGATTCTCCAATATTGGTCTAAGCAAAAGCTTATTTCAACTAAGTGGGTTTGGAAATATTTCTTTTAAAGAAAGCCAATATCAAATAGCAGGTTTTAGTAATATTTGTTTTGGAAAAATTAAGGGAGCACAAATTAGTGGTTTTTTCAATTTTAGCAGAGAATTACAAGGGCTACAACTGGGTTTTATCAACGCTAGTGAAAAAGCAGATGATGGATTACCTCTCGGCTTTATTAGCCTTGTAAAAACTGGTGTCCATAGCTTAGAATATTCAGCAAATGAACTTTTCCCTGTTAATATCAGCTTCCGAACAGGGGTACACAGTTTCTACAATATTTTCAATTTCGCCAGATCCTCCAATAATTATGAGCTTGGTTATGGATTAGGTACTAGACTATTGAAAAGGGATAGGTGGAATTTAAATTTGGAAGCCTCCAGCGCCATGTTTTATTCCAATAAAACCAGTCGTTCTGTAGATGGAAACCTATTAAAATTAAAACCATTGATTTCCTATCAACTGTACAAAAGCCTCAGATTGAATATTGGACCTAGCCTAAACTTAGGCATAATTTTCACCGATGAAGAAGGAATATTAGCCCCTTATTTGGAAAAACCTCTTCTGGAAGGTAATCTAAACTCCAGCAATAATTACCAGGCCTGGATTGGACTTCATGCGGGTATTCAACTTTTTTAAACAAAAAGCTAAGCATCAATAGGGGTAAACTAAAACTAGCTTGTCTATAGGGTATAAAGGAATCATAAACTTTAAACCAAAAAAATGAACAAGTTAATTCTAACTATTTGCAGCCTTAGTATTTTTCTTAGCAGCTGCTCAAGAAATAGAGTAGAGCCATCAGCTACATTAAGCAGTAAAGCCCACTCAATTTCAAGCTTTTCCAAAATTGATGTCTCCAATGCCTTTGAAGTATTTATCCGCTTCTCTGATACAGATGAAAAACTTTTGATAGAAGCCAATGATAACCTTCATGATTATATAGTTGTAAATCAAAGGGGGACTGAACTGGAAATACGGCTTAAAAGAAATACCAGTATTTCTGGAAAATCTAGACTTAGAGCCTACATCACTACTACAGACCTTTCTGTAATTGAAGCATCTGGAGCTTCTGCTATTTATTTTGAAAATGATTTTATAGCCACAAGTTTGGACCTCGACCTTTCAGGAGCAAGTAGCTTTAATGGAAACTTATTCCTGGATAATTTGGAAATTGAAGGGAGTGGCTCTTCAGACTTTGAAATACAGGGTGAAAGCAAAAATTTAAATTTTGACCTCTCCGGAGCAAGTTCCATTGAAGATTATGGATTTAGCATTTCTGAACAAATTAGAGCAGAGCTAAGCGGCGCCAGTTCGAGTAAGCTGAGGGTAGACGGAAATATGTATATAGATGCTTCTGGTGCCAGTACATTCTATTACAAAGGAAATGGAAATATCAAAAGTCAAGATCTATCAGGATCCTCTAGCATCAAGAAAAAATAAATTTAAAACTTATGAAAAAGATATTTCTATACTTTTTGGCTATTGCAGCCTGTTTAAGTGTACAGGCTCAAGACAGTATAAAGCCCTTTCAAATAAGCTTCATTACTCCTATGGGTACTAATGGGGTTGATGCTCCCAATATTTGCAATCAGTTTTCCATAAACATTTTCGCCGGCTATAATGGTAGTCTAAAGGGTGTAGAACTTGGAGGTTTTGCCAATGTTTTAAAGGCAGATCTAAACGGGGTTCAGGCAGCTGGATTCTTAAACGCGAATTTAGGTCAATCTCAAGGAGGGCAATTTGCTGGTTTCGCGAATTTTTCAATAAAAGAATTTAATGGCGGAATTCAGGCTAGTGGGTTTTTAAATATTGTTGGTGCCGACGCCAAAATTTTACAGACCGCAGGATTTATGAATATCGTAAATGGCAAAACATTAGGAATGCAAGCTGCAGGATTTGGAAATTTAAGCAGAGGCTTCACTGGCGCACAGCTAAGTGGTTTTTCAAATTTTAATTTTGGAGAATTTAAGGGTTTGCAAGCCTCCGGGTTTGCCAATTTTAACACAGGCTCTATTAAAGGAGGACAAATTTCCGGTTTTCTAAATTTTGCAACTGATGTTAATGGTTTTCAAATCGGTATAATCAACTATTCAAAAACCATAAAAAATGGTATCCCTATAGGATTGATAAGTATTGTTAAAGATGGATATCGACAATTTGAATTTGGCGGAAATGAATCTTTTTACTCTAGCTTAAGTTATAAAACAGGACATAGAAAGTTTTACAATATTATTTCCGCTGGTGCCAGTATTAACAATAACAAAATTTTCTGGGGTTTTGGATATGGAATTGGTTCTTCATTTCAAATTGGTAAAAAGTCGGCCTTGCAAATTGAATTAGTTTCCTATCATGTGAATGAGGATGAAGCCTTTACAGATCACCTCAACTCATTGAATAAACTAAACCTCAGCTTCTCCTACCCATTGTCAAAATCAATTGATTTTTATTTAGGACCGAATTTTAATGTTTTTGTAAGAAAGAATAATATTGTTATCCAGGACGACAATACATCTCAAATTATACCTTGGAATTTCTTTGATAAAACTTATTCCGATGATACCCGAATTATAATGTATCCAGGATTCATCCTGGGCTTCAGAATAAACTCCAAAACAAATTAGAGCAATATTGAAAAATATAAAAATCCCTTTTGCCTATTGTGCCAAAGGTTTTTTTTTTGGTTTTCAATTGTTAAATCTCATTATTGAAAACTCTGGTAAATGAGTAAAATTCCACTTATCACCATAAATAAAACAGCAAATTGACGGAATGATTTTTCAGAAATTTTCTTCAACAAAACCTTACCTATCCAGTTTCCAAGGGCAATACCCAATCCCAAAACAAGTCCCCAAATCCACATATTATTGTCCATAAGACCAAAAAATGAATAACTACCAATCTGAACGATGCCAGTAAAAAATGAACTGGCAGTTTTAGTGGCGATTAATTCTTCCTTAGTCAAATTGTAATTGAGTAAAAAGGGATTTAACAGTGGTCCTAAAGCTCCTGTTATGGTGGTGATAAAAGGAACAATTAATCCTAATGGGATAAAATAGGGAAGCTTCATGATAAAACTTCTCTTCTTTTTTCCAAACTGGTATTGAAATATTGTAGATACTAAAAACAAACCAATCAGCAGTTCCATTAAGGCACTATCCACACTTGCCAAAAATCTTGCCCCGAGCCATGCACCAATTATTGAGGGTGGCACATAATATTTAACAACTTCCCATTTTATATTTTTCCAAAAAAGATAAAGCCGAATCGGGCGACCAATAAAATTTCCAAGATTTAGAACAGGGGCAACATTATTCGCACCTATTAAAAGGGATAGAAGGGGCAATATCATCATTGCACCACCACCCGCAGTAAGAGTGCTAATGGAAAAGGCTATTGCGCCTATTGTAAATAAATAGAAATAAATCACCTTTCAAATTTAGCGCTATCAAAAAAGAATAGGGCTATTTTTTAAACTCACTTTCTCCCCAAGTGGCCAAAAGCTTGGCCCAGGAGTCATTTTCATTTAAACAAGGTATTAAGGTAAATTCTTCCCCTCCATGTTTTAAAAATTCTTCTCTAGCTTCTATTCCTATCTCTTCAATTGTTTCTAAACAGTCGGATACAAAAGCTGGACAAACCACCACCAATTTTTTTATACCCTTCGCAGGAAAATCATTGATCAGCATATCCGTAAAGGGTTGCAACCAGGGATCTCTACCCAATCGACTTTGAAAACTACTACTATGTTTTTCTTGGGGAATACCTAATCTTTTTACCACAGATTTTGTGGTTTCAAAAACTTGATGGCGATAGCAAAATTCATGTGCTGGAGAAGAGCTTGAACAGCAATCATTAGCACCTAGGCAATGCCCTTTAGTAATATCCGATTTGCGTACATGTCTTTCCGGAATTCCATGATAGCTAAACAGCAAATGATCATATTCATCTGGCAGACCACTTTTTATGGAATCCGCCAGGATGTCTAAATAATCTTCATTATCGAAGAAATGCTTTTTGACCTTAAGTTTAAGCTTGGGAAATTTTTTCTTTAAAACATCTTTAGCCTTTTCCACCACTGTTTCGTAGCTGCTCATAGCGTAATGTGGATAGAGGGGAACTAAGAGTAATTCTTCTAAATCCGAATTCTCCTCAGCTAAGCTTTTAATCCCTGCTTCAATGGAAGGATTACCATATCGCATAGCCATTCCCACCGGTAATTCAGAATATTCACTTACTTTTTGTTGAAGCCTTTCACTCAAAACTATTAATGGAGAGCCTTCTTCCCACCAAATACTTTTGTAGGCTTCTGCTGATTTTTTAGGGCGTGTGTTTAAAATTATTCCCTTCACCAAAAAGGCTCTTAGTAGGTAGGGTGCATCGATTACCCTTCCATCCATTAGAAATTCGTCTAGATACTTTTTTACATCGGGTACATTTGGCGAATCTGGAGATCCTAAATTCACCAACAATACAGCTCTTTTAGCCATGTTTTGATAATTTTCCTGTGAGATACTTTTTTGGAGTAAGCCCAAATTTCTTTTTAAAAGCAGCTATAAAATGGCTGGGATTTGTATAGCCAATATGGTAAGCTGCGTCATTTACTTTCATCCCTTGGCTATCCAAAAACTGTCGTGAAACATCTAGCCGATAGTCATTCAAATATTGAAAAACAGTTTTGCCATATATATTTTTAAAGCCTTCCTTTAATTTATATTCATTGAGCCCAATTTCTCTTGATAATTCTTTAAGGGTAAGAGGATTTGACATTTTTTCAATTAATATACTCTTGGCCAAACGTATTTTTTCTACATTTTGTTCATCATTTAAGAAAGGACAATTCTCTGCATCCAAACCTTCTTCCTTATTTAAGAAAATGGCCAAGATTTCATAGGCTTTTGCCTTATCAAAAACCTCCTTCGCTGGACCGTTCATTTTATTTTGAAAAAGCTGGTTTAGACTAAGAGTAACAAGAGGTTCTACAGCTTGTTCGCTGTAAAATTTCTTATTAATATTCTCTTTGTTGATAAAAGCTATCTCCTCGCTACCTTGAACAAACAGTTTATGTAAATTCTCTACCGTGATATATAAAAACAATAATTTAGATTTAACCTTGACCTCAATATTTAGGGGAAGAGCCATCAAGGGATTGTAAAATAATAGGCATCTGTCCTTTTTAAGGCTCAAACTATAACGACCCTCATTGAAATGAAATTCAGCACCTCCCTCCGGAGCAAAGTAGAACTGGATCAAGCTTTGGTCGATTTCCCTTTTTAGTTGAAATTGGTTTTCGCCCTCATTCACAACCTTTACCATAAAAATACCGTCACTTATTCGGGTATTTTCAACTTTACCTTTTGGGGTATTTTTTTCAGGTGATTCAATTTCAAAATTCAATTCCATTTTAGATACTGCTAAATTTTTTTTTTTAATCAGGGCTAAAAACCATAAGTAACAAGAGAAGAAGCAAAATTAAGTTAAAGGTTAATTAGAATGCCTCTAAATAAACTTAAACAAATAATCGGGTTATTAATTGTTCCTTTTGGGGTATGGGTACATTACTAATTGGGATATTTTTGCCCCGCATTTGATTATGAAAGATTTTCAAGTAAGTACATTTTCCAATTTTTTCCTTGTGGGTATCAACCATAAGTCTGCGGATGTAGAACTAAGAGAAAAATTTAGTCTAAATGAGCAGCAGGCTAGCCATCTTATGTACGATTATAAAATGATTGGCGGTGATGGAATGATGATTCTATCCACCTGCAACCGTACGGAAATTTACGCATTTGGAAACTGCCCCAGGGATATCGTAGGCTTATTTTGTAAATACACTGGTAATTCTATTGATCTGTATTATCAGTACCAAAACATAAAGCAGAATAGAGAGGCAATTGAACATCTATACCGAGTTGGATCGGGCTTAGAGTCGAAAATTTTAGGTGATTTTGAAATAATTGGACAAGTAAAAAAATCCTTCACCTTCGCCAAAGAACAAGGCTTTCAAAATAGCTTTTTAGAAAGGTTGGTAAACAGTGCTATTCAAACCTCCAAGAAAGTAAAAAACCAAACGGAACTTAGCACAGGAGCCTCATCCGTAGCTTTTGCCGCAGTTCAACAATTAAAAAAATATATTCAAAAAAGGGATATTAGTCCAAAAGTTCTCTTACTTGGAACAGGTAAAATCGGGACAACAACCTGCGAAAACTTAGTGAATCAAACGGGATTAGGAGATATTACCCTGATAAACCGAACGGAAATAAAAGCAGAAAGGCTGGCGAATCGTTTTGGTGTAAAGTATAGAGATTTTAGTCAATTGCAGAATAGCCTTGATGAATCAGATATTATACTTGTTGCTACAGGTGCTGATAATCCAACTGTTATAATGGAGCATTTCACTTCCCAAAAAGAAAGGCTTATTTTGGATTTGAGTGTTCCCCGAAATGTTCATGATGACGTTCGGAGTATAGGGGGAATAAAAGTAATTGATGTAGATCAACTTTCGGAGCTCACATCGGAAAGTATCGAAAAAAGAAAAAATGAAATTCCGGCTGCAGAAGCAATAATCGAGGAGATGACTTCTGAGTTTTATATTTGGCTAGAAAGCCGAAAGGTTGCACCAACTTTACAAGCGCTTAGAGAAAAGATGGAGGGCTGGAAGAGTAAGGAAATTCAAAATATATTAAAAAAGCATCCAGAATTAAATTCCCAACATGCTGAATTACTGGCCAATCAAATTCTCAATAAAATTACGGGTCAGTTTGCTAAAAAATTAAAATCTGGATCTAATGTAAATAATGATCTGAGGACAATTCATCATATTTTTGAGATTAAAGAACCCTGAACTTAGCCTTCATGCGAATAGGAACCCGAGACAGTAAATTAGCCGTTTGGCAAGCCCGAAAAGTTCAATCTCTTCTGCTTACATTGGGTCATAGTTCAGAATTGGTATTTCTAAAATCTCCAGCGGATACCGACTTAAAAACTCCTTTGCATCAATTTGGTGGGACGGGAATATTTACAAAAGTTTTAGACAATGCTCTTTTGCAAGGGGAAATAGACTTAGCCGTACATTCCTTAAAAGACTACCCTACTCTTCCTCCCGATGGGATTCATATTCCTGCGGTTCTGGAAAGAGGCTCGCATGAGGATATTATAGTTTACAAAGAGAGTTTAAGTTTTCTACAAAAAAACGAAGAAGCACAAATTGCAACAGGTAGCATTCGCCGCATTGCACAATGGAAAAGTAAATTTCCAAACCACAAAATGCTGCCTTTACGAGGGAATGTTCAAACCAGGTTAAAAAAATTAGAAGACAGTCCATGGCAAGGAGCAATTTTCGCCAAGGCTGGTTTGGAAAGAGTGGAAATTTTACCTACAAAACATGAGGTTTTAGATTGGATGATTCCTGCACCTGCACAAGGAGTAATTGGAATTACCTGTTTAAAAAACAACACAAAGCTTAGTGAAATTTTAGAAAAATTAAATCACAACAAAACTTTTAAAGAGGCCTTTATAGAAAGAAGCTTTTTGAATAAAATTGAAGGAGGGTGTTCGGCCCCTGTAGGAGCTTTGGCTAAAATAGAAAAAGATGAGATCAAATTTAAGGCAGGGGTATTCGCTTTAAATGGTGAAAGGAAGGTTATATTTGAAGGGAAATTTCCCGTCGATTCTTGGAGAAATGCAGGCAAGGATGCTGCAATAGAAGTTTTAAATGACGGCGGAAAGGAAATAATGGAATCCATAAAAAACGGCTGATTTGAATACAAATCCAACAATTTTTTCCTCTAAAATTTTACCAAAAGACTTGAGCTCTAGGCTTCACAATGCAGGGTTTACCTTTAGTGAAAAGGACTTTATTAATGTAAATCTAGATTTTGAAGAAGAAAGTTTTGCCAAAAGAATCAACAATCCAGATGCTCAAGCAAGGATATTTACCAGCAAAAATGCCGTGTTTAGCCTACAAATGCTTTTAAAGGCTAGAAAGATAGATCTCCAAAGCAAAAAGAATTTTACCGTTGGACTAAAAGCCACGGAAATGCTGGATGAAATTGGAATTAAAACAAATGCCAAAGCTGGAAATGCCATCAGCCTTGCCCAAATTATTGCCAGAAACAAAGATGTGAAATCAGTAGATTTTTTCTGTGGAAATAAATCACTCGACGATTTACCAGAATACCTAGAAAGTAAGGGTATTGAAGTACATAAAGAAATCGTTTATAAAACTGAACTGGTTCACCATATAGTGGAAACTGAAGCCTTTAACGGTGTAATTTTCCTCTCCCCAACCGCTGTTTACAGCTTTTTTAAAAAAAATAAATTAAAACCCAATGTTCCTGCATTCTGCATAGGAGCCACTACCTCAGAGGCCGTTCATTTTCGATGTGATAACCAAAGAATTATTGCGAATGAACCGTCTATTGAATCTGTGGTAGATAAGGTTATTGAACATTTTACAAATGAGCCAAATTAAAAACGACCTCCTATTAAGAGCTTTAAGAGGTGAAAAAGTAGAACGTCCTCCTGTTTGGATGATGAGACAAGCAGGTAGATTTCTTCCAGACTTCAGAAAATTACGGGAAAAACACAGCTTTTTTGAAAGATGTGAAACTCCCGAATTAGCCACAGAAATCACCATAATGCCTGTAAACCAGGTAGGAGTAGATGCGGCAATAATTTTTTCGGATATCCTTGTCATCCCTCAAGCCCTAGATGTTGAAGTTCAGATGATCCCTGGAACAGGACCAGTAATTCCAAATCCGATTCGATCAATGGAACAAGTGCAGGCCATTCCGGATATTGATGTTAAGGATAGGTTGAGCTATGTTTATCAAGCACTACAAATGACCAAAAAAGCCTTGAACAATGAAGTGCCTTTAATTGGTTTCGCCGGCTCTCCCTGGACAGTTTTCTGCTATATGGTGGAAGGAAGGGGAAGTAAAACTTTTGATCAGGCAAAAGCCTTTTGTTATACTCAGCCCGAAGCCGCTCATTTGTTATTAAAAAAAATAACCAATGCCACCATTGCCTACCTTAAAGAAAAAGCAGCAAATGGAGCTGATGTCTTACAAATATTTGACTCCTGGGGAGGATTACTTTCCCCACAGGACTATGAATTGTTTTCCCTAAAATACATCCGTAGAATTGTGAATGAAGTTCATAGTCATGCTCCAGTAATCGCCTTTGCAAAAGGCTGCTGGCATGCCCTTGAAGAAATGTCTCAAATGCCGGTAAGCGCTTTAGGAGTCGATTGGACCATAAGTCCACATTTGGCAAGAGAATTCACCAACTATAAGGTTACATTACAAGGAAATTTTGATCCTGCCCGCTTATTGTCCCCAATACCGGAAATTGAAAGATTGGCCAAGCAGATGGTAGATGATTTTGGAAGCTTTAAATACATCGCCAATTTAGGCCATGGTATCCTTCCCAATATCCCTGTTGATCATGCTAAAGCATTTATAAATGCTATTAAGAATTATAGCTAAATGAAGGAGATTTTTACCCGTTTTATTCAAGACCTACAAAACGATATTTGCCAAGCAGTAGAAAATCTTGATGGCAAAGCTTCTTTTGTGGAAGATAAATGGGAAAGACCTGGTGGTGGAGGTGGAAGAACTCGTGTTATAAATGGAGGAAATGTTTTTGAAAAAGGTGGAGTAAATATTTCTACTGTTCATGGTGAAATGCCTGAAGCATTACAAAAAAACATGAAAACAAAAGGTAGCCACTTTTTCGCTTGTGGATTGTCCCTAGTGCTTCACCCCGAAAATCCTTTTGTCCCAACGGTTCATGCGAATTACCGATATTTTGAGATGTATGATGACAATCTTCAAAAAATAGATTGTTGGTTCGGTGGTGGATCGGATCTTACTCCTTATTACCTTTTTGAGGAAGATGCTGAGCATTTTCATAAATCACAAAAGAAAGTGGCCGATAGTTATGGCGAGGATCTTTATCCAAAATTCAAAAAACAATGTGATGATTATTTCCGAAATCACCACAGAAATGAAGCCAGAGGAGTTGGTGGAACCTTTTACGATTACCTTAAGGAGGATGGAAAAAGAAGCGCCGAAGATTGGATGAAATTTAATATGGATATGGGAAAAGCATTTATCCCTTCCTATATCCCAATTGCAGAAAAAAGAAAAAACCTCCCTTGGACGGAAGAAAATAGATATTGGCAAGAAATCCGAAGAGGAAGATATGTTGAGTTTAATTTAGTTCATGACAGAGGAACCTTGTTTGGTTTAAAAACCAATGGAAGAATAGAAAGCATATTGATGAGCCTTCCGCCAAGAGTGAGATGGGACTATAACCATCAAGCTGAAGAAAAAACGGAAGAAGCCAAACTGTTGAAAGTATTAGTAGAACCTAAAGAGTGGATCTAATGAATATAAGACCAAGAAGATTAAGGGTAAACAAGGCCATAAGAGAAATGGCTACAGAAACCCGCCTTCACCCTTCCAACTTTATTGCCCCGCTTTTTTTAATTGAAGGAGAAAATCGCAAAGAGGAAATTCCTTCAATGCCAAATTATTTTAGATATAGTTTGGATCTATTGCAAAAGGAAGTCATTGAATTATGGGAAATGGGCGTTTGTTCCGTTTTACTTTTTGCCAAGGTAGAAGATGAATTAAAAGACAATGAAGGCAAAGAGGCAGTAAATCCAAATGGCCTTATGCAAAGAGGGATAAGAGCTATAAAAGAGGCTTGTCCTGAAATTTGTTTAATGACCGATATTGCACTCGACCCTTATTCGAGCTTTGGTCATGACGGTATTGTTTACCATGATGAGATATTAAATGACGAAACAGTAGAAGTGCTTACAGAAATGGCCATTAGCCATGCTCAAGCTGGAGCGGATATGCTCGCTCCAAGTGATATGATGGATGGACGTATTGGCGCCATCCGAATAGCCTTGGACACCGCTGGGTTTATAAATACCGGTATTATGGCTTATAGTGCCAAATATGCCTCCTGTTTTTATGGTCCATTCCGACAAGCTTTAGATTCCCAGCCTGGGTTTGGAGATAAAAAAACCTATCAGATGAATCCCGCAAATTCTATTGAAGGAGTAAAGGAAGCCCAACTTGACATTCAGGAAGGAGCGGATATTTTAATGGTAAAACCCGCCCTTTCTTATTTGGATATAATCCAAAATATTAAAGAAAATTCTCCGGTGCCAGTAGCAGCTTATCATGTTAGTGGAGAATACTCCATGATTAAAGCAGCCGCAGAAAAGGGCTGGCTTAATGAAAAAGAGGCTATGCTAGAAGTTTTAACTTCCATAAAAAGAGCAGGAGCGGATTTAATAGCCACTTATTTTGTAAAAGATATTGTCAACCATTTAAAGTCTGATAAGTAAAATTTTTAGTGTAGCATCAATGTTTTCTAAAACCGCTTTACACTGAAATTAATTTATCGATCCATATAAAGGAGCAATGCCAAATCCATCGACTCAAGGGATTAGTTTAATGGTAATTCATGGCTTCCTTTTATTATTGTAAACGAATTTATACTCCAATTATGAATATTTCCAAAAGTGAGAAACTTTTTAATGAAGCCTCCAATTATATACCTGGAGGAGTAAATTCCCCAGTAAGAGCCTTTAAATCCGTTGGTGGAACTCCCCTTTTTATTAAAAAGGCCAAAGGTGCCTATCTCTATGATGCTGATGATAATAAATACATCGATTATATTGCTTCTTGGGGTCCAATGATTATGGGGCATGCATTTGAACCAGTAATTAAAGCTATACAAGAAAAGGTGGTGGACTCCACTTCCTTTGGAGCTCCTACTGAACTGGAAATTGATGTTGCAAAAATTATTTGCGATAATATCCCCTCGGTAGATCTTATAAGAATGGTGAATTCTGGAACCGAAGCCACCATGAGTGCCATAAGAGTTGCAAGAGGTTATACTGGCAAAAGTAAATTCATAAAATTCATCGGTAATTATCACGGACATGGAGATTCCTTTTTGATAAAAGCAGGAAGTGGAGCTGTTACCCTTGGATTTCCAGATAGCCCAGGTGTTACTCCAGGAACGGCACAAGACACTATATTAGCAGACTATAATGATTTAGAATCTGTAGAAAAATTGGTGAAGGCCAATAAAGATGAAATAGCAGCTTTAATAATAGAACCTATTCCTGGTAATATGGGTTGTATAATTCCACAAAAGGGCTTTTTACAAGGACTAAGAGATATTTGCGATCGAGAAAAAATAGTATTGATATTTGACGAAGTGATGTCTGGCTTTCGATTAGGATTTGGAGGTGCTCAAGAATGTATGGGAGTGCAGGCAGATTTGGTGACTTATGGAAAAGTAATTGGTGCTGGAATGCCTGTGGGTGCCTACGGTGGCAAAAAGGAAATACTGTCTTGCGTTGCCCCTACTGGTCCTGTATACCAAGCCGGAACCCTCTCTGGAAACCCCATAGCCATGGCGGCCGGTTTTAGCCTTTTATCCTACCTAAAAAACCACCCGGAAGTATATTCTGAATTGGATGATAAATGTGCTAAATTGGAAAAAGGTATTCGAGAAATAATGGAGAAATCCAAAAAAGCCTTTCAATTAAATCGTATTGGCTCGATGATCAGTTTACACTTTACAGATGAACCTGTTATCAACTTTGAAACGGCTGGGAAAGGAAATAATGATTCCTTTAAAAAATTCTTCCATGGGATGTTAAATGAAGGGATTTATCTTCCGCCTTCTGCTTACGAAAGTTGGTTTTTATCTAATGCTTTGAGCTATGATGATATTGATAAAACACTAATTGCCTGTGAAAAGGTAATTTCAGAAATGTAAAATGCTATCTTTCCTAAAATAAAAACAGGGAATGAGAAAAATAATTTTTCTAGCTTTTGGGCTATTGGCCTTTTCATTTGGAGCTAAAGCCCAGGTTTCAAGTACCACAGATCGTCCTGGGCAAGCAATTTCTGCACGTATTTTAAGCCCAGATAATTGGCAATATGCAACAGGTGCGGAATTTCAAAATTGGAGAAACACCTTAAGTGATAACTCTCAATATGCTTCCACCCTTTGGGATAATGTAATACGATATGGATTTAGTCCAAGAGGAGAATTTGGTTTGGGCCTGCAAGTTTTGAGTAGCCAATCTGAAGTTGACGATTCTGTATTTTTAAATAGAGGTATTTCAAGGCTCTCCCTAAAATTTAGAAATAATATTCTTTTTAAATCTAACCGTTTTAAAGCCTTAGCTTATGAGTTTGATTTAGGAGTTCCTATATTAAATGAAGTTAGCAACAATACATATTTTTCCCCAAAATTTACCCTTAGCTCAGAATTTTACGTCTCGGAAAGGATAACAGCTGTTTTTAATTTTGGGATGCTTTGGGATGGTATTGAAACCGAACAAAACTATTTTCAAATTATTAATATTAGCTATAGCTTAGGACGGAATTGGTCATGCTTCGCAGAATATTATGCCAACTACCAAGCAGGAAGCTATGATGGAAAATGGGATGCTGGATTTTCTTTTTTACAAAACAGAAATTGTCAAATTGATTTTTCAGGCGGTTATGACAGCAATAATCAAAACCAATATCAATGGTTCCTTGGAATTGGGGTAAGCTGGCTAAAACCTCATTCTAGAGATTATTTAGATTAAGCTTCAATCAATATCTTAAATTTTAAATAGAAATAGTTTTTTGGGGATGAATTTTCCTTTTCCTTCTCTTGCCAAACTTTGATAAAAAACTCATTATCTGAAATCCAAAAAACTTCAATTTCATCTTCTAAATTCCAATTCAAAAAATTTATCCTCGCTAGGGTTTTAGCCTTTCTATTTTGAGTATAACTCAATTGTAATAAGGAACTTTGGTCTTCATAATCTAAAGGGGAATGAAAACTAATTACCCAATTTGAATTTGGTGAATAAAAGGGATAGCCATCAAAATAAGCCAAGGTATCTCCATTCATCATATTTAGCAATACAAACCAACTACCCTCAAAAAATGAATTAAAAATTAGAGTTGAATTTGGGACTTTTTCACAGGGAAATCTCTCAAAATGACTTTCTGGAGAATATTCTGAATTGGAATAAATACTATCCTTAAATCTCCTTTTATCTCCGTTCTGGAATATAATCTCAAAACTATTATTCCTTTTTTTATAAGAATCCTCAAAATTAAATTTTTGGTTTAGAATAATCTCCTCCTCAAAATCCTTCCTTTCTATCCTAGTGATATCAAATAATTCTAAAAGATTAATATCAGCCTCAATATACCCATCATCACTAGCCAAGCAGAAATCGTGCTCGTAATACTCCAATTTCCCCATTTCTTCAGGATGGCTATAATAATATTCCTCACCATATTTGGAATCATCAAACCAATTTTTGAAAAGGTAATACTCGGGTACATAAGCGTAAGGATAATCCATTTCCTCCAGTGTACAATGTTTAGCGAAGTCATCAAAATTTAATACTATTCTGGCCTTTCTAGTTTTTAGGGTCTTTTCGCCCAGTCTTATTTCCATACTATCTTTAGAGTACGATTGGATTAATAATGGTTTTCCTAAATCCATTTTACCTAAAACCTCCCCATTATCATCTCTATAATACAAACCATTTCTAGCCTTTACCGCTCTAATTCCCAATAATTTATTTGATTTTATCAAGGATCCCACGGAAGGATAAATAAAGGGCATAAAGTCTCCATTAGATGGATATAAAAACCTTTGAAAGTGGATACGATTTCCCTTGTGAAATTTCACTACCAGCATATCTTTTTCTATCAGGGAAGTTTCAAAATTCAAGCTATCCATAAAGGAGCTTAACCTTAATGCAGAAATAGATTTCCAATCCTTATCATAATTTACAATATGACGCTCTATGCTATTGTCTGATTTATAAAAGGCTATAAGAAGACTGTGATATTTGTTTGATATGACAGGCTTAGCAACAATCCAAAATCTATCATTTAAAAGTTCTGGTTTGGAAAACAAAGCTCTCAATTGAAGAAACTCTCTTTCCTGTTTATCCAAAAATTTCAGCCCTTCTTTTGGCCCTACTAATCCGGAAAGGGAAAGGGGTAATTCAAGTTCGGTTATATCCGAAAGGAAGGCAGGGCTAGTCTTAATTTCTTGTGCCTTTACATCCAGACTGAGGATAGAAATGAGAACAATAAGAAAAAGTTTACCGTATTTTTTCTTCATTATTTGTGCTATTTATATGAATCCCAATTGGCTTGAAATCGTAGTTTTGGCCCAATTGAGAACTAATCAAAATCAGCTTATTCTATAAAAATGAAAAAAATATTTTTACTCGGCCCTATCTTTTGCATATTCCTGTCTTGTTCTGAGCAATATGAATTGGATTTAAATTTAGAATTAGGTAAAGATTATATCCAAGAAACAAATTTGAATGGTCATATAAACCAAACTATTGATGGCCAAGAAATTGAATTTAAAATGGAAATCAATGGCAAAATGAACTATCATGTTGCTGGGGTAAATGAAGATGATTTTGATCTAAATGTAAGTTATAAAGATCTCAATATGTCTATGAAATTTCCTTCGGGAGATATCAACTACAGTTCAAATTCACCTTCCCAAGAAGATATATTTTCAGCCCTGTTATCAGAAATGATAGGCAAAAGCTTTGACGTTAAAATTTCCAAAAAAGGTAAAATCATTTCGGTTAGCCATCTTGATGAAATGTTTAATTCCCTTTTTAAAGTATTTCCAGAAATTGACCCATATACAGCTCAACAAATAAAATTACAATTAATGGACTCCTATGGAGAAAAGGCCTTTCGAGGAAATATAGAAATGGTGGCTTCTATTTTCCCAAACAAAGCGGTGGCTTTAGGAGATAGTTGGGAAATTAAAACCACTATGGAATCCTCAGTAAAAGCCAATGTAATAAGCCAATATACTTTGGAGGAAGTAAATGATGATTACTATATTATTAGGGGTCTTTCAAAAATTGATAGCCCAGAAAATAGCAAATTAGAAAACCAGGGTGTAGAGATGGATTTCACCCTTAATGGTAAAATGGAATCTAAACTTAAGGTAGATAGAAAAAGTGGTTGGATACTCGATGGGGAAATTGAACAGGATATAAATGGAAGGGCTAAAATGCCAGCTAGCCAAGAATTTCCAGAAGGACTAGAATATCCAATAAGCATGATCAACAAGATGAAAGTAATTGGGGAATAATTTCACCTAAAACTAATTTTCACCTTAGAAAATAAAAATTAAGCCTAATTTTAAAATGGTTTAATTGTTTTATGAAACAGAAAACTCAGATATTAACAATTCTCTTCTTTTTGGGATTAAACATTAGCTGTGAAAAATGGTTTTGCACAGACAGTTGTTGCGGAGAAAGTATCGACCCCTCCTATTTTAATGTGCAAGGAATGAATGCAGCTATTTTTTCCTCTAGATTCGAAAGACATAAGGAAGGTGATACTTTAAAATCTACGGATCTTCAAATCTATTTCGACTTTCAAATGGTCTATTTTTCATTCCAAAGGCCAAATCCAAGCTCCTTTTTAACTTTTGGAAATTCGGCCTATGCCTGTTCACCAGCGCCTCCCGGTTCAGCAGGTTCTAAAACCGAAAGATTTGAAAAAATAAGTATCATTACCCTCTTCGATTACAATCAAGATTATAAGGCAAATGATACCATTAGTGAAATAGTGGATTTAAGTCTCGGCGGACCCCAAAACCCCAGTCCATACTACTATGGTAATAATTTAGATTTAGCGGCGATGGGCCCCTACCCTTTTCTAAAAATGGCGGAGTTTGGTGATATGGAATTTATTAAAACCTTCCAATATAAATTGCATATTAAATTTACCAATGGTGAAGAGTATGAAGCTTTTAGCCCCAAGGTTTTCCTTAGCCATCCTTGATATTTGCTTTAGGCCAAAAAAGCTTTTTTTGTCCACCTAGAGGGGTTCTGTTAGAATTCAGATTGAGCAAGCTTTTCAAAGTTCCAATATAGATTCAAAGTCTTCAGCAATCATTGTCTATTGCGGGGCATCATTTTATTCAATCCCTCATTCCCATCCTTTTAATTCCTGCAATTTTATAGATTTACAGATTGAAAAAATTCTCCATGACAAAAAGAATAATTCTCCTTCTCATTATTATTATTTCAGGCTCTAGTTTGGAAGCTCAAAATCTTCCACTTGTTAAGGCTAGAACCTATGAAACCAACATTTTTAATGATGGTGGGACCAAGGATATTGCTTGGGATAGGAATAGCAAACGATTATTTTCCATCAATGAAAGTTTGAATCGTTTGGAGGTGTATGATATGGCGGATATTACAAAGCCATTTCGCATGAAATTGGTGGATCTTTCTAGTTATATTTCAGCACCAAAGAGCATTGCTGCCTTTAATGGAATTATCGCTGTTGTGGGAATAGGTTCTTCTGCCCAAAGTAGTGGTAAGGTTTTGTTTTTTGATAATGATGGGAATTTTGAAAATCAGTTTAGTGTAGGACCGCTGCCTGATATGGTTGATTTTGCTCCAGGAGGAAACATTCTGCTTATCGCAAATGAGGGATCTCCTACCAACGACTACAGTTCAGATCCAGCTGGATCCGTGAGTATTATTAATGTAAGTGTAGGGGTGAATAATTTAAGTCAGGCTAGCGTAAATACTGTTTCATTTACCCCATTGGATAGCCAGGCTATAAACCCACTAGTTTTGCATTATGGGAATAATGACCAGCAATTGGTCTCGCAAGATTTAGAGCCTGAGCATATTACAGCTAATAGCAATGCCACAAAGGCCTATGTTTCCCTACAGGAGAATAATGCAATGATGATCATCGACATTCAATCTGCCAGTATAGATACGGTAATTGGATTGGGCTATTTGGATAGGGGAATAGCCGGAAATGGTTTGGATGCCTCGGATCTAAATACAGCTATAGACATAAAGACCTTTAACAGGCTGTTTGGAATCTTTCAACCCGATGCAATTGTTTCATTTGAATTCAATGGCAGTACTTATATCGCATCAGCGAATGAAGGAGAGCCTATTGTCACTTCCAATTTTAGCGATGTTTCTAGATTAAATTCTACACCTATAGATCCAGGTAAATTTACCAATGTAGGAAGTTTGATTAATGACAATAACTTGGGTAGACTTGAAGTAAATTCAAGATTAGGGGATAATAATGGTGATGGTTTAAAAGACTCCTTATTTACCTTCGGAACAAGGTCATTTAGTATTTGGGATGATAAATTTCAATTGATTTGGGATAGTGGTGATGAGTTTGAACAAATAATAGCCATGGCTTTTCCGCTCCAGTTTAATTCCGACAATGATGATAATAATAGCTTTAAATCCAGAAGCGACAATCGAGGACCAGAACCAACAGCATTAACCATAGGAGAAGTAGATGGAACAAGATATGCCTTTATTGGCATGGAAAGAATGGGGGGTTTTATGGTTTATGATATTAGCGATCCTACAAATCCCCAATTTGAACTTTATGAATTAAATCGGGATTTTAGCAAACAAGCCAATAGTTCTGGTGCTGGTGATTTAGGCCTGGAGTCTATAGTTTTCGTCCCCTCCTTTCAAAGCCCTACAGGGATTGCCTTGCTCATTGTGGCCAATGAAGTTAGTGGAACATTTTCCATATACGAAATTGGTCAAGGTATAGGATTAGAAGAAAAAGATGCACAATTTCTGAAGGCCTTTCCAAATCCCAGTACAGGAAATTTCAATTTAGAACAATATGGAAATTATAAGGTTTTCAATAGTGTAGGAAAATTAATCTTAGACAAGGTGAATGTAAATAGCATCGATTTAAGTGAAGAAATGCAAGGCTTATATATCATCAAAGATGAAGAGGGTAATGTTTGCCGAATCCTAAAGAAAAATTAATTTACTGAGCAGCTTCCTCCAGGCGAATTATTTCTTCAAGAGTATTTCGCTTTAATATTTCTACAGTTTGGTTCCTTACTTCGAGAATAGCTTGTCTGATGCCACATGTTTCCTCATCCTCACATTCTTCACACTTCTCGTAATAATTGTAAGTTACACAAGGGAGAAGCCCAATAGCACCATCAAAAATTCGATATACTTCGGCCAAATCAACATCTACCGGATTTCTACGAAGGTAGTATCCTCCTCCTCTTCCCATTTTACTTCCAAGGATACCATTCTTTTTTAGGGTCAACAATATGCTTTCTAAAAATTTTTTGGGAATATTTTTTTCACTAGCAATTTCCGATACTTGCACCTTTTGCAAAGGATCCTCCTTATACTTTCTAGCCAAAAAGACTAAGGCATTAATAGCATATTTACTTTTTTTCGACAGCATATGAATTGGCTAATTTAGGGAGTATAAATGTCTTTTCTTCATTCAGAATCAATTATTTCAAACCATTATTTTAGCTGATCTTTGTGAAGGCCTTTTGGCGATTATTTGAATTTCCATGAACATTCCTGAGCAGTATATCCGGAAAATTATTCATATTGATATGGATGCCTTTTACGCTTCTGTAGAACAAAGGGACAATCCTGAATTAAAAGGTAAACCTGTGGCAGTAGGAGGGTCAAAAAACAGAGGTGTTGTAGCTGCGGCAAGTTATGAAGCTCGACGTTTTGGGGTGAAATCTGCCATGCCCTCCGCTATTGCCCTTAGAAAATGCCCCGATTTGATTTTTGTAAAACCAAATTTTGAAAAATATAAAGCCGTATCCGAAACTATTAGAGCTGTTTTTTTTGAATACACAAACCTTGTTGAACCCCTTTCTCTAGATGAAGCTTTTTTAGATGTTACCGAAAATAAAAAAGCTATGGATACAGCCACAAAAATTGCCAAAAAGATTAGACAGCAAATATTTGAAAAAACTCAATTAACTGCTTCCGCTGGAATATCCATCAATAAATTTTTAGCAAAAGTAGCTTCTGATATAAACAAACCCAATGGTCAAAAAACAATAATGCCCGATCAGGTAATCCCTTTTTTGGAGCAGCTTCCCATTCATAAATTTTTTGGAGTAGGCGCTAAAACTGCGGAAAAAATGAAAAGACTTGGAATTTTTAAAGGTGAAGATTTAAAACAATGGGATAAGGTTCTATTAAATAGAGAATTTGGTAAAAGTGGAAATCATTATTATAATATAGTACGAGGAATTCAAGAAAGTGTGGTAAAACCAGATAGACTTAGAAAGTCCATTAGCGTAGAAAGAACCTTTTCTAAAGATGTAAAAAACCCCTTGGAAATTGAAGCTATCCTTCATGAACTTGTAGACTCCCTCCAAAACCGAATTAACAAAACCGAAGCAAAAGGAAAAACACTTACCCTTAAATTAAAATATTTTGATTTTGAACAACAAACAAGAAGTTCTTCCTTTGCCCATTACACCAATAAAAAAGTGGACATTCTAAATAAAGCCATAGGCCTTCTGCAAGGTTCTCCAATTCAAAAACCTTTGCGATTAATAGGAATAGGAATTTCAAAACTGGAAACAGACTATGCTGAGGAATATGTTCAACTGACTATAAATTTCTAATAGCTTTGGTACGAAATTGGCATAAAAACAAGAAAATACTATCATGATTAAATCTATCACCCTAAGCCTTTTAAGCTCCCTTTTATTATTGGCTAGCGCTTGTTCCAAAGATGATATTGGAAATTTTGTAAATGACAGCGACCTCAGCCAAGAAGAAATAATCCAAGGTTTAAAGGAGGCCCTCATTGTTGGTACCGACACATCAACTTCCTTACTTTCTGCTTCCGGTGGTTATTTCAATGACCAAGCAGTAAAAATCTTACTACCTGAAAACATCAGACAAAGTATTAGCACCTTCCAAACTAAATCATTTACCGTTTTAGGAGTTAACCTTACAGGACAACAGCTCTATGACGGCTATTCCAATAGTCTTTTAGGGATAAACATTCCCGGACTCAGCTCCAAGGAGGATCAACTAGTTGTGGGAATAAATACAGCTGCAGAACAAGCAGCAGCCACTGCCACACCCATATTTAGGGAGGCCATTACGGGAATAAGTATTAGCGACGCTACAAATATTTTGTTTGGAGGTGATAATACAGCAGCAACGAGCTATTTGGAGCAGGAAACATCAAGTAGTCTTTTTGCCAACTATGAGCCTAAAATAGATCAGGCATTAACCAGTGTAAAAATTGGAAATAGCAGTGTAGTAGACAGCTACGAGGATTTTGTAAATAGCTATAATGACATGCTAAACACAACAGTAGGAATTTTTGGAACAATAGGTAGTTTAACCAATATGCAAACGGTTTCACAAACCGATTTATCCGCCTATGCTACTCAAAAAGGATTGGATGGATTATTCCTGAAAATTGGAGAGGAAGAAAAGGATATTAGAGAAAATCCGATTGCCCGTGTAAACTCCATTTTGCAAAATGTATTTGGAGAATTAGACTAAGGATATTAAGCCACCACCCCTTGACAACTTGATCCAGCCCCAGCCGTACATCCATAACAATGTTGATGCACAAATATGGCTCTATTATTTAGCTTGTCTAAATTAAAATCCTTGATATGCTGACTGCTTTTTGGAGCTACTTTCATATCCAACATTTGGTTGAAATCACAGTCATACATATATCCATCGTAGTCTACAGATACCGTATTTCTACACATAACACCCTTAGCGGCAGCTGGATTAAAGGCACTTACTAGGGTGTCCATATAATCTTCATAATTATCACTAGCCACCAAATAATCCAAAAATCTAGAAATAGGAATATTGGTAATTGCGAAAAGTTGATTGAATTTTATTCCAAAAAACTTATCCAATTCTCTTTTAAAGTCGGCCTCCAGCATAGATTGATCTGCGGGTAAATAAGCCCCATTAGGATTGTAAACCAAATCCATAATAAAACCAGATCCTTCAATACCATAGCCTACTTCATTCAACATTTTTAGGGCCTCAATAGATTTATTAAAAACACCATCTCCCCTTTGTTTATCCGTTTTGTCTTTGCTATAAAATGGAAGGGAAGAGATTACATGAATATTGTTATCCCTGAAAAACTCTGGAAGGTCATAATATTTTTTATTGGCTCTTATTATGGTGAGGTTAGACCTTACAATAATTTCCTTTACCGAAGTTTTTCTTGCTTCAGAAACAAACCAACGGAATTCCGGATTCATCTCTGGTGCACCACCGGTAAGATCCAAAGTTTGAATATCATTTTCCCTAAGGATTGAAAGTATGATTTCCATATACTCCTTAGTCATAATCTCCTTTCGATCAGGTCCAGCATCAACATGACAATGTTGGCAAACCTGATTACACATATAACCAAGATTTACCTGTAAAATTTCTATGGCAGTTGGTTTCAGTGGATATTGACCAATCTCTTGCATTTTATCCTTGAAGGTGGGAAGATCGCCATTGGCAAAATCACCACCGGATAGAACTTTTAATTGCTCTTCTATTTGTGCAAGTTTATGGTCTCTTGCCTTTAGGGATTTAATCATAAAATTATTTTACATCGAAAGCTTTTTCACTTTATTCATCATTTGCACTCCATGAACAAGGGTTGCACCTCCTTTTATAGCACCGGCCACGTGAACTGCTTCCATCATTTGTGCTTCGCTAACTCCCATTTTAAGAGTATCCGAAGTATAGGCATCAATACAATATGGACATTGAACGGCATGGCTTACTGCCAATGCTATGAGGGCTTTTTCTTTTTTTGAGAGCGCACCATCTTCAAATACTTTTCCATACCAATTAAAAAAATCCTTCGCTAATTCTGGTTCATATTCCGCTATGTTAGTAAATTTTTTTAAGTCTTTAGGATTATAATAACTATCGCTCATCTGTAATTGTTCTATATTATTGAAAATCGAATTCCCTACAAATCTATACAAGCAGAAATGAAAGCCTCATTAATTGCGAAATAAAAAAAATATTTTTCTTCAAATGGTAGCTCAGGTGACATTCGATATAATCACAAATAAGCTTAAATTTGTAGGCCTTAGTAAATAAATATGAAATACAATATTGCCGTGGTAATGGGTGGTTTTTCCGCCGAATTTGAAGTCTCTTTAGAATCCGCCAGAGTTGTGTGTGAAAACTTGAGTAAAGACAAGTTTAATATTTATAAAGTTTTGATAAAACGAGAATCCTGGACGGTAGAAACTGCGGATGCTTCTTATCCAATTGACAAAAATGATTTCTCCTTTTTGGAAAATGGTGAAAAAATAAAGTTTGATGCCGTTTTTAATGCTATCCATGGTGCCCCAGGTGAAGATGGTCCACTTGCCGGATATTTTGATTTAATTTCTATGCCCCATACAGGCTCCGGACAATTTGAATCGGCACTTACCTTTAATAAAGCCGAATGCAGCTTACTTCTAAAAAGTATAGGGGTAAATATTGCTGAAGCTTTTTATTTGGCCAGACATGAAGAATATAATATTGAAGATATTGCCAGTCATGTAGGGCTTCCTTGTTTTGTTAAACCAAATAGAAGCGGTTCCAGCATTGGTATTAGCAAGGTTAGCCAAATTGATCAGTTATCCCCAGCTATAGAAAAGGCCTTTGAAATTGATAGCCAAATCATTATCGAATCTATGGTACAAGGAACGGAAGTGGCTTGTGGAGTTAGCAATCATACTGGTTCCATTAAGGCTATTGCTATTACAGACGTAGTACCCAAAAATGAATTCTTTGATTATGAGTCTAAATACAGCGGACAATCCGAAGAAATAACTCCGGCGAGAATTCCAGAAGACAGTTATTTGCAAATAATGGAGGAGTCAGAATTCATATTTGAATCATTAAACCTCAATGGAATATGCCGGGTTGATTATATTGTTACCAAAAACGGGGTTCCCTTTATGATTGAAGTAAATACTGTACCTGGTTTAAGTGATGAAAGTTTTATCCCCAAACAGGCGGCATATGCCAATATTCCACTTTCCACTTTATTCGACAGTGTTGTGGAGAATGCCTTGAAATTAAAATAAAATGAAAATAGCCGTTTTTCCTGGAAGCTTTGATCCCATAACCATTGGACATGTAAATTTGATAGAAAGGGCTTTGCCCTTATTCGACAAAATTATTATTGCTATTGGAAACAATAGCTCCAAAAAATACATGTTTAGTCTCGAAAAACGAAGGGAGTGGATTGAGAAAAGTTTTGAGGAAGAAAAGAAAATAGAGGTAGACATTTTTGAAGGATTAACGGTGGATTATTGCCAATCTAAAAATGCCAATTATATTATCCGGGGCATCCGAAATTCCCTGGATTTAGAATTTGAAAAATCCATTGCTCAGGCTAATGCCAAACTAAATTCAAATATTGAAACAATATTTTTACTTACAGCTCCTGAACATTCCTTTATCAGCTCTAGCATTGTTAGGGATGTGATACTAAACAATGGCGATTATCAACAATTTGTGCCTGATTTTGTGCTAGTTTAGATTTAGATAAGAATTTATTAGCTCCGCAATACTTGCATAAGTTTTGGAAATATAATTTTTCAAATCATTTTTATCAATCCATTTTGCTTTGGTAATATCCTCTTCTAATTGTGGGATTAGCTGGCCGGAAAAACTAGTTTTCATTTCATACCAATAGGTAGGTTTTAAAACCCTTAAACCATTGTGGGTGTATATATGGTAGGAATTTTTCAATCTCCTCAAAATCTGTAAATCCTCAATTCCACACTCTTCTTCTACTTCTCTAATTGCGGCATCTTCCTTAGCTTCATTTTTTTCGATTTTCCCTTTCGGAAGATCCCAAAATCCCAATCTATAAATGAGAAGAATTTCACCCTTTCGGTTTTGTACCAAACCTCCAGCTGCCTCAATAATTTTAAAATAGTTTAAAAAATCCTTCCAAGCAATTTCCGGTTCAGGGTGAACAATTGAAAGATGTTGCGGAGAGCTTGCAGACTCTAATTTTGCAATTAAACTTTCAAAATTAAAATTCGACAAATAATTTAGTTCTTCATTAGAGGATCTCAATCCCGAATTAATGAAGCTAAGTGAAGATTCGTTGATGAAAACTTTATACATTTGAGCCATGATTTTTGACAAAGAAATAGCCCGTTCTACGGCCGAACAGCTTTTGCAAATAAAAGCAATAAAATTACAACCTGAAGAGCCTTTTACTTGGGCAAGTGGGTGGAAATCTCCAATTTATTGTGACAATAGAATTACCCTAAGCTACCCAAAAGTGAGAAACTTTTTAAGGCAGCAATTAGTGGAGGCTATACGCAGTCACTACGGAACTCCAAATGCCATTGCCGGCGTAGCTACTGGTGCAATAGCTATTGGTGTTTTGGTAGCGCAAGAAATGGGATTGCCATTTATCTATATCCGCCCAGAAGCCAAAAAGCATGGCCGCCAAAATAAAATTGAAGGTCACCTGGAGCCCGGACAGAATGTAGTAATTGTGGAAGATCTAATAAGTACTGGAGGAAGCAGTTTAAAAGCTTTCGACGCTTTGAAAGAAGCAAAGGCTAATGTTTTGGGAATGGTAGCCTTATTCACCTATGGCTTCCCTGTTTCCAAGGAGAATTTTGAAAACTCAAAATGTGAGCTTATTACTTTAAGCGATTACGAGCACCTTTTAGAGCAGGTAAATTCTACAGGATATTTGAAAGAAGATACCCTTAAAACATTAAAAAGCTGGAGGGAAGATCCTGCTTCTTGGCAAGCACCTTCAAAATAAAAACTTGAATAATATCCCATGACCGAAATAAATTCTAAAACTGTAATAGCCTCAAAATCTGCTAAAGATTTATACAATCAGCTTATCAACTTTCAAAACTTTGGACCTATGATGCCGGATTCTGTTCAAAAGTTCGAGGCTGACGAAAGCTCATTTCTTTTTCAAATGAAGGGAATACCCGAAGTTCGTTTGGTTTTAGATAAATCTGAGGAGCCCGGTCTTATTCAATTCAAATCTGCTAGCTCCAAACTTGATTTTACCCTTGCTTGTCTCATAGAAGCTATAGATGAAAACTCTTGCCGGGGTAGGTTTGAATTTCGGGCAAATTTTAATATGATGCTAAAAATGATGGTGGAAAGGCCATTGACCAATTTTATTGAAAACCTCGCCGATAAACTTAAAGAGATTTAGGAAACAGGAATTTTATTTCCTTAAAATTAAATTTTTTCTTCTTCCCCTTTATTTCAGTTATTAGTCTGCCATTTGGTTCTACTCCCACTATAGAACATACGATCACACGCCCATTGATCTGAGCTTCTACCTCCTGCTTATATCCATATAAAGAAGAGTAGTAATCTGCAAACAAGCCCTGGCTTCCACTTTTGAGCCTGAGATATCTAGGCTCTAGTTTTTCACAAATCCTTTGTAGTAAAAATCCTCTATCTACAGAATTGCCCAGTAATTTGGATAAGGAAGTTCGTCCATACTCAGCTCCAAAATCCTTTTGATTTACATTTATTCCAATTCCGATGATGGAATTTTCGATTTTGTTTTTGGAGATGCTGTTTTCTATTAAAATACCGGCAACTTTTTTTCCATCAAATAAAATATCATTAGGCCATTTTATTTGAAATCCACTGCAGAATTGATTTAAGGTATCGTTTAAGGCAAGACAAACTGACATATTAAGATAAAACTGACGATCTGGCGAAAGGAAGTTTGGCCTTAAAAGCACACTAAACAATAGGTTTTGTCCTTTTGGAGAATCCCAGGTATTGCCAATTTGGCCTCGGCCTAGTGTTTGATATTCAGCGGTGATGGTGAGCCCCTCGACTTGAACCTTTTCTGAGCAAAGTTGTTTTAAATAAGCATTTGTTGAGTCAAGATTTTCAAAGGATATTTTTTCCTGACCGATAAAAAGGGTTTCCATGCGCTAAAAGGTAGGCGAAATAAACAAATCCCGTGATTTAATTTATAGTTTTGCAGCCCAAAATTAATGTCAATTTATGGACCTAGAAAAGAATCAAGTTAAGTTTTCTCCCCTTGTGGATAAAATCATTTTAGGAATGACCGAAGTAAAGGCAGAAAATATTACTGTTTTCGACTTAACTGAAATTGAAAACTCAGTGTGCAGTTATTTTGTTCTTTGTGATGGAAACTCAAATACTCAAGTGAAAGCAATTAGCAATTCAATTGAAAAAATGGTTCAGGAGGAATTGTCCGATAAACCTTGGCATATTGAAGGTAGGGAAAACTCAGAATGGGTTTTGATGGATTACGTCAACACAGTAGCACATGTTTTTCAAAAGCAAACTAGGGAATTCTACGATCTAGATAGCCTTTGGGGAGATGCAAAAATCACTGTTATTTAATTGTTTAGTTTTAGACATTGGCTATTAATGGAAAAAAAAGATAAAAATCAACTCGATAAATTGAAAGAACAATTTTCAAAAGGAAACCCTGGCAACAATAAAAAGTCAGGACCCCCAAACCGCAAATTCAATTTTTATTGGATTTATGCCATACTTCTTCTAATATTTATATTGGTACAAGTAATTACCAGCATGGGCACTGGAGCTAAAGAAACTAACTTCAGAGAATTCTCTCAAATGATTCTAGATGGAGATGTGAAGTCTGTAACTGTAGTTAATGAGGAGGTAATTCGCATTTTTATTAAGGATGAGTCCATTGCCGACAAAGAAAAATACAAGTCCCTCAGAGAAACAGGCCTTACTGGCCAAAAAAATATAGGCCCTCATTTTACTTTCAAAAGACCAAATGAAGCATTTAGGGAAGATTTAGAATCCTTTTATGAAAATAATGGTATCGATTTTAAAGATGAGATAGACATCGAATATAAAGATGAACCCGATTATTGGAGTGGAATCCTCACTTGGATATTCCCTTTCTTATTAATGATTGCCATTTGGATTTTCATTATGAGAAGAATGAGCGCTGGCGGAGGAGGTGCCGGTTCTCAAATATTTAATATTGGTAAATCTAAGGCTCAACTTTTCGACAAAAACACCAATGTAAAAATTACTTTTAAAGATGTTGCCGGATTAGAAGGAGCAAAAGAAGAGGTTCAGGAAATTGTCTCCTTCCTTAAAGATCCAGATAAATACACAAGTTTGGGAGGAAAGATTCCTAAAGGAGCATTACTTGTAGGCCCTCCAGGAACTGGGAAAACATTATTAGCAAAAGCGGTTGCCGGAGAGGCAAAAGTTCCATTTTATTCTCTTTCAGGTTCTGATTTCGTAGAAATGTTTGTAGGTGTTGGAGCGTCGAGGGTAAGAGATCTTTTTAAGCAAGCCAAAGAAAAATCTCCTGCGATAATATTTATTGACGAAATTGACGCTATCGGAAGAGCAAGAGGAAAAAACACCTTTGGCGGTGGAAATGATGAAAGAGAAAATACCCTGAATCAATTACTTACCGAAATGGATGGTTTTGCCACCAATGAACATGTAATTGTGATCGCTGCGACCAATAGAGCAGATGTGTTAGATAGAGCTTTAATGCGTGCGGGAAGATTTGATAGACAGATTTATGTGGATCTCCCAGACCTAAATGAAAGGAAGGAGATTTTCACAGTTCATGTAAAACCATTGAAAATGTCGGATGAGGTAAATACAGAATTTTTAGCTCGACAAACACCCGGATTTTCTGGAGCAGATATCGCAAATGTTTGCAATGAAGCTGCACTAATCGCAGCAAGAAAGGAAAAGAAATCCATAGAACAACAAGATTTTCTTGATGCTGTAGATAGGATTATTGGCGGATTAGAAAAGAAAAATAAAATCATCACCAAAGCAGAAAAAGAGGTAATCGCTTACCACGAAGCTGGACATGCAACGGTGAGCTGGATGTTAGAACATGCCGCACCTTTGGTTAAAGTAACCATAGTGCCGCGAGGTAGATCTCTTGGTGCAGCCTGGTATTTACCAGAAGAAAGATCAATTACCAACACCGAACAACTTGTAGATGAGATGTGCGCGGCATTGGGAGGAAGAGCAGCTGAATCTATAATTTTTGGGAAAATTTCTACTGGCGCATTAAGTGATTTAGAGAAAGTAACCAAACAAGCGAGAGCCATGGTAACTATTTATGGCTTAAATGATAAGCTTGGAAATATCACTTATTACGATAGTCAAAATAACAATGACTATGGATTTAGTAAACCTTATAGCGAGAAAACTGCTCAACTAATAGACGAGGAAATCAGTAAAATAATAGAGGCTCAATATGTTAGGGCTAAAGAATTATTAACATTACACAAGGAAAAACTATCTACCTTGGCCAAACTTCTTTTAGAGAAAGAGGTTATTTTTAAAGAAAATTTAGAGGAAATTTTTGGGAAGCGCCCTTGGCAAACTCAAGAAGCTGTAATTGAATCTGAAAAGGCTGAAAAAGAGGCCGCAGAAAGAGCTAAACTTGAAAATACCGAGGAAGAAGTAAAATAGTTTCCAAGGTTCTCCTCTGAATAAAAAAATTTATGATGGAGGAATCCAAAAAGAAAAAGGGGTTATTTGGAAAAGTCTTTTCTGTTTTAAGCGGAAAACCTTCCAGTCCCCCTGATTCTGCTGGTCAATTTGCTCCAGATGAGAAAGAACCTGTAGATTTAGTTTTTGTAAAAAGGTTTACCAATTCCGGGGGTAAATTTCTCTATTGCGAGCAAGAAGAAGAAGCCTATGAGTTTCTAAGGAACATTCAGTCTGAAGCTTCCGTAGAAAGCATTATTTGCCAAGACTCCAATTTACAATCCATTTTAAAAAATGCGGGACTAGGCTTTAAATCTGAAAGTAATGCCAATGAGGATGCCTATTGCTGTTCTTGTGAATATCTCATCTCCTTTAATGGTGGGCTCATGATTTCAGAAAATCAAACTCATGGTAAAAAGCTGAAAGACCTGCCAGATGTTTTTATTGTAATTGCCAAAACCAGCCAAATTGTTGAAAATTTAAGAGCTGGATTAACAGGAATTAGAGCAAAATACAAAGGAAATATTCCTTCGAATATCACTACCATCAAAGGACCAAACCACAGGGATGAAGCTAATGAAATGGCTTCTGAAACTGCTTGTGTTAAGGATATTTACCTTTTATTGATAGAAGATCAACTCTAATGCAAAACCTTCTGATCAGAGCCCTTAGTGGCTCCATTTATGTAGCATTAGTAATTTTTGCTTGCCTTGGCCATAGCTATGGTCCTAGCCTTTTAATGTTACTTTTTGCCAGCATTTCTATTTTTGAATGGCAATCTCTCCGCCCCCAAAATTTTGAATTTAAAAATTACCTCAGCGGCCTTATTCTATTCCTAATTCTTGCTCTACTTTTTAGCCCACTTTTCACCTTAGAAGAGCAAATTTCCCAAATATTACAATTTTTATTAGGCCTTGTTTTTTGCAGCTTTATCTTAATCCAAAGTTTTAGCCAAAGAAAAGATGCCATTTCTGTATTGAGCCATAATGCATTAGGACTAATCTATATTTTCCCTGCCCTTCTCCTAATAGCAAAATTTCCATGGACATTGGGGCAAGAAGAACCATGGCTTTTACTTTCGGTCTTTATTTTAATATGGTCTTCAGACACCTTTGCTTATTTGAGCGGTAGGTTTTTAGGAAAGAATAAACTCTTTGAGAGAATATCACCGAAAAAAACCTGGGAAGGCTTTATTGGAGGACTTGTTTTTACCCTTGGAAGTGCTGTATTATTAGAATATTCTCTGGGCATAATGAGCATTGTAGAGTGGATGGGTTTGGCATTATTGGTAGGAATAGCAGGTAGCCTTGGAGATTTATTTGAATCTGCCATTAAAAGAAGTTTTAAAGTAAAAGATAGCGGCAGCTTTATTCCAGGCCATGGAGGAATACTTGATCGAATTGACAGCTTGCTTGTTGTACTTCCCTTAGCCTATCTTTATCTTTCATTATTAAGTAATATTGGATAATGTTTAGAATTCACAAAGAAGGCAAATCCTTACTTGGATTCTCATTGGTTATTTTGGTATTGATTAAACTCACATTTAGTTTTTTTGAGCTCAATGAACAATTTCAAAATATAGCCCTTATTATATCGGTATGTGTTTATGTCCTAATTTTATTGTACTACCGGAAACCAAAGAGATTATTAGCAATTGACAATCAAAAAGTAGTAGCTCCAGTGGATGGAGAAATTATAGGCATACAGGAAATTGATGAACAAATTTATTTTAAGGAGAAGAAGCTACAAATTAGCATTTACTCCTCACCATTAAGTTCAAGAGGTTCCTACTTTCCCATTAGCGGTAGAGTAAAATATGCGAGGAAGCATCCTGGTGCCTTTTTATTTGCTTGGCATAAAAAGGCCGGATCCTTAAATGAACAAACTGTGGTGGTGATTGAAAATGAAAACTCACAAGAAATAATGTATCGACAAATTGCAGGAGCCTTGGGAAGGAACTATGCTGTTTATACTAAAGAAGGGATGAATGTTCTACAAGGAATAAAAGGTGGATTTAATGGCTTTGCTTCTAGGTTAGATTTAATTCTTCCCCTTGACTCCAACTTGTTAGTAAAAATTGGAGATAAAACTAAAGGAGGGCAGCAAATTTTAGCTGAACTAAAGTAAATTTGAGTAATTAGCGAATAGGAAGGGCTAGTAATGGATAATAAAGATTTAGAAAAAGAATTCTGGAAGCACTTTGAGATTGGAAGAACAATGCCACCTCAAACTGCAGATCATATGCTGATTGCTTATGCTTATTTCAAACAGGCTACTGATGGAGATAATGATAAAGAAAGGCCGCAGGAATCTTCTAATGTTATTGAAACCTTTAAACATGATTCTTGGAAAAGGCTTGTAGGAATGCCAAAAGCTGAAGCTCAAAAAAAATACATTAATACCATTAAGGAATTAATTGCCTTAACCAAAGAAGAAAATAGACTACCCAAAAATTTTAAGGAAGATATTAGCTAATTTCCTTTACCCACTGCAAAGCCATTTGTAATTGTTCTTCTTGTCCTTTATCTGAATTATCCAAAATTTTAGCGTCTTCAGCCATCTTCAAAGGACTATCTTCTCTATCTGAATCTTGGAAGTCACGTTTGGCGATATTTTCGGCAATATCCTCTCTGCTAATCGATTTTCCAGATGCTTGCAGTTCTTTAAACCTACGGTCTACCCTCACATCCTCACGAGCTGTCATGAATATTTTTAAATCTGCATTGGGAAAAACTACCGTACCAATATCTCTACCATCCATTACAAGACCTTTGCTGCTTCCCATTTGTTGTTGTTCAGAAACCAGCTTCTTTCTTATTTGCGGAATTTTTGCTATTTCACTTACCTTACCTGAAACTTCCATCCCTCGAATTTCATTCTCTACAATTTCACCATTTAGGCTAATTTCAGACTTCTTCGTTTGAGGATTGAAAACAAAATCTAACTTGATATTATCCAGAGAATTCAAAAGAATATCCATACCCTTTTCCAAGTTGAAAAGATTGTTCCTAAGCGCATATAGGGCTACAGCTCTATACATAGCACCGGTATCAACATAGCTCAATCCCAGCCTCTTGGCCAATTCCTTCGCCATGGTACTCTTTCCTGTTGAAGAGTATCCGTCAATAGCAATGATTAATGGTTTGGTCAAATCACTTAGGTTTTTGGCTCCTTTTTCTTTCTTTTGAAATCTTGAAGATCCGTTCTTAATGTAAAATGATTGGCCGTTCCGGATACATGGTAAAAGTTCCGACCATAATTCAGTCTAAACTTAGAAATTTTAATTCCTAAGCCAAAAGAAAAGCCAGCAGAAGTTCTTCTCGTATCCAGATTTAACTCTTGTCTTTTTCTGAAATTATAACCAAATTGAACATTTAATGCCTTAGTTGGAGCAAATTCTGCCCCTACAACTACATGTCTAAATATATTACTCCAAACAGATGGAAAATTATCATCAACCTCTCCAGTAAATTGATTAACACTAACATCCGCTGGATCCCTATACCTTAAATCCCATGTTTCCAGCTGTTCGAGAGTTATTTGCCAGCGCAGAGGTAAATGCTCAAATCTATTGGAAAAACCAAATTGTATTTCAAAGGGCAAAGACTCCCTTTCTTCATTGAATGGGCTAAATTGATAACCCATATTTTTAGCTACAAGAGCCATTACAATCCTTTTGGAGGGAATCTGGTAGGTTGCCGCTAAATCCATCGCACTACCATAAGAATTAAAAGTTTCATAGTTAGAATTAATCACCTTTAAACTCGCACCAAAACTCCAATTAGAATCCAATTTATAAGCATAGCCGAAATTTAATGCCATGTCTGCAGCAGTAAAAGTTCCCTCTCTAATTCCAATTATTGAAGCTCTTTCAAAATCACCATAATCTACATATCGAAGGCCAGCATAAAAAGTTCCAACATCCTCAAAATGGTGTGCATAATTTACATCACTAAGATTTATCCCAGCCACATAGTCCACCAAGCTAAAACTCAACTGACCATGCATACTTTCATTTAATAAGGAAGGGTTGTAAATGGCGAAATTGATATCCTCCTCAGGATTTGCAATGGCATTACTACCCTGGGCAGCTACTCTAGCGGAAGGCACTAAATTCAAAAATTGGAAAATGGAATTCCCTCCAATTTGGGCATTGGCCGAAAAAAATGGAATAATTAATAGGGCTAAGATTTTCTTCATTGAAACAAAAATATCATATATAACGATCCAAGCACGAATTAATTACTAAAGCTTATTTTACGTTGATAGGGTTTTTAACCTTTTGTTTTGTGAGAGCAATTTCAATCACTTCCATCATATTTTCTACATAGTGAAAAGTTAAACCCTTTCTATAATCTTCCCTGATTTCTTCAATGTCCTTCCTATTTTCCACACAAAGTATAAGCTCCTTGATATCGGCCCTTTTTGCGGCTAATATTTTTTCCTTTATTCCTCCTACTGGTAAAACCTTTCCTCTTAAAGTAATTTCACCAGTCATTGCCAATTTACTTTTCACTTTTCTTTGTGAAAACAATGATGCTAAAGCAGTTAAAATGGTAATACCTGCTGAAGGCCCATCCTTAGGAGTAGCCCCTTCAGGAAAATGAAGGTGAACATCCCATTTTTCGAAAATTTCTTGTTGGATATTAAATTTTGCAGCATGTGATCTCAAATAAGCCATTGCAATTGCTGCTGATTCTTTCATCACCGAACCTAAGTTTCCAGTTACAGATAATTTTCCTTTTCCAGGACTTAAGGCAGATTCGATAAATAAAATATCCCCCCCTACAGGAGTCCAAGCCAAGCCCGTAACTACCCCTGCAATTTCATTTCCTTGATATCTATCTTTATTGAAGCGCTCAGGTCCTAATATTTCTAATATTTTCTCAGATTTTGGCTTTGGGTCATAGTCTTTTTCCATGGCCACAGATTTTGCCGCATTTCTTACAATTTTGGCAATTACCTTATCTAATCCTCGTACTCCAGATTCTCTGGTGAATTTTTCAACTACAAACTCCATGGTTTTTTTATCCAATGCCAATGCATTTTTTTCCAAACCATGTTCCTTTATTTGCTTAGGTAATAAATGTCTTTTACCGATTTCCACCTTTTCTTCAACAGTATAACCGGTAATGTCAATAATTTCCATCCTATCTCTTAAAGCGGGATGGATGGCCCTTAAGTTATTTGCTGTAGCAATAAACATTACTTTACTAAGGTCATATCCAAGCTCCAAATAGTTGTCGTAGAAATCAGAATTTTGTTCTGGATCCAAAACTTCTAACATGGCAGAAGAAGGATCTCCATGTCCTCCACCGCTGGCCAACTTATCAATTTCATCCAATACAAAAACAGGATTTGAGCTACCTGCTTTTTTAATACTTTGAACAACCCTTCCTGCCATAGCACCAATATAGGTTTTACGGTGACCTCTAATTTCAGCCTCATCTCTTAAACCACCTAAAGACATTCGGATATATTTTCTTCCTAGAGCTTCGCTAATACTTTTTCCGAGACTGGTTTTCCCCACTCCTGGAGGGCCATATAAACACAAGATTGGCGCTTTCATATCTCCCTTTAACTTCAATACTGCTAGGTGTTCAATGATTCGCTCCTTTACCTTATCCAAACCATAATGGTCTCGATCCAAAATCTTTTCAGCCTTCTTTAAATCAAATTTATCTTCGGTAAATTCATTCCATGGAAGGTCTAGTAAAAATTCTAAATAATTTCTTTGAATCCCAAATTCTGGTACTTGGGGGTTCATTCTTTGAAGTTTTTTTAACTCCTTCTCAAAAGTTGTTTGGATTTCTTTTGACCATTTTTTTTCTGAACCCTTTTTACGCATTTCCTCAATCTCCACCTCAGAGGATGATCCTCCAAGCTCTTCCTGGATTTGCTTCATTTGTTGATGCAGAAAATACTCCCTTTGTTGCTGATCAAATTCAGTCTTCACCTTGCTCTGAATTTCATTCTTCATGGCAAGCATTTGCTGTTCCAAATTCAAATGTTTCAAAACCTCATCAGCACGAAGGTGCATGCCTTCCATTTCTAAAAGGGCTTGTTTTCTTTCTACATCCAAATTCATATTGGATGAAATAAAGTTTAGAAGGAAATTATCACTTTCAATATTTTTTAAAGCAAATGCCGCCTCACTTGGTATTGCTGGAGATTCTTTAATAATCTGAAGGGCCATTTCCTTAATGGTACTCATTAACACCTTCATTTTAGAATCCTCCCCTTCTATCCGCCTTTCCTTTAAAATATCTATTCTAGCTTTCATAAAAGGCAGCTCAGACACCACCTCTTTCAAAGCAAATCTCTTTTGTCCCTGAATGATTACCGTAGTATTTCCATCTGGCATTTTGAACATTCTCAAAATACGAGCTACAGTTCCTATTTGGTGGATATCATCCTTGCCAGGATCTTCATTTTCAGGATCTTTTTGGCTTATTACTCCAACGGTTTTATTGGACTTATTTGCAAATTGTAATAGTTGGATAGACTTATCCCTTCCGGCAGTGATAGGAATCACAACACCGGGAAATAAAACAGTATTTCGAAGAGGAAGGATGGGAAGTTCTTCTGGAATATTTTCATTTTCCATTTTATCCTCATCCTCATTGGTCATTAAGGGAATAAATTCTGCGTCTTCGTAAATAATATTATCTAATGACAGGCTGTCTATATTTAAAATATCTTTCTTATTCATCCTTGAGTTTTTGAGCCAATATGACACCATTTCATAGGCTCTAAGTTGTACAGCCCTATAGGGTCAAGAGCTGTGCCATTTTCAATGTTACTATTTCTGTCTAAAAGAAGAACTTAAATCAAAAACAGATTGTAAAATATCCACTTCTATTTGATCCAAATCAAGACCTCTTCTTGCGAAAACTAGACTTGCAGTTTTCATGGCTTTATCGAAATTGTAATTGGTAAATCCTCCTGACCCACCCCAGCTGAAGGAGGGAATAAAGTTTCTCGGAAATCCTGCACCAAATATATTGGCACTTACCCCTACCACTGTTCCAGTGTTGAACATGGTGTTTATCCCACATTTAGAATGGTCAGCCATTATCAAACCACAAAATTGAAGTCCAGTTTTTTCAAAACCACCTTTTGGATAACTCCATAGTTTAACCTCATCATAGTTATTTTTAAGGTTGGAATTATTGGTATCTGCTCCCAAATTACACCATTCTCCGATTACGGAATTTCCTAAGAACCCGTCATGCCCCTTATTACTATATCCTGTAATCACAGAGTTATTCACCTCGCCACCTACTTTAGAATGAGGCCCAACAGTAGTGGCACCATAGATCTTAGTCCCCAATTTTAATTGGGAATGTTCACATAAAGCCAATCCACCTCTTATAAGCGATCCTTCCATTACCAAGGAATCTTTGCCTAAATAAATGGCTCCAGTGCTGCTATTGAAAATGGAACATTCTGCCTTCGCTCCCTCTTCTGCAAAAATTCTATTTCCAATAATGGTATTAGTTTTACTTAAAGGAGCAGATTTTCTCCCCGCTGTTATCATGTCAAAATCAGATTCTAATTCCTCGGAATTTAGACTAAATATTTTCCATGGTCTATCAATATTATGATAGTTAGCCTTCACTTCAGTTTTCGAAAATTCTTCATTAAAATTTCCATTAGATGGATTTCCCATTTGGGCAATAAATAAATCTCCATCCATTAAAAGCTCTCCCTTTTTCAAATTCTTAACTGCTGATACTAGATCCTTATTAGGACAAATAGAAGCATTTATGATTAAGGCATCTGGATCATTAGATGGCGAATATTTTTGGGATAAATAATCCTCAGTACTCCAATAGTAACTACCCTTGATCCACTTTTCCCATTTTTCTCGAATACTAAGAATTCCGATTCTTAATTCCGATGCTGGTTTAGTATAGGTAAGAGGTAGTAAATGCGAATGAGATTGATTATCGTTGAGAATAATGGTCATATAGGAAATTTTTTAGTTCGACTAGACTAGAAACAAAAAAGCCTCCCGAATATAAGGAGGCTTCATAAAATATTCTAAAAAATATTATTTCTTGAACTTGGCGTAACGGTTACGGAATTTATCCACACGTCCTGCAGTATCAACAAGTTTCATTTTACCAGTGTAGAACGGGTGACTAGTAGCTGAAATTTCCATTTTGATCAATGGGTATTCTGTACCATCAATTTCAATAGTATCTTTAGTTTCAGCACATGATTTTGTAATCACAGTTTCATTGTTGCTCATATCTTTGAACACAACGGTGCGGTAATTATCTGGGTGAATTCCTTTTTTCATATTATCAATTTCTTTACAGTTAGGTTTTTGCCCAACTTTTTAAGGGCTGCAAAGATATAAAAACTTGTACTTTTGACAAATCTTTTATGCAATAGTATTTAAGAGTTCAAAATTAAATTTATTTCTGCTCGTTAACTACACCTATGAAGAATATTTTAGGACTTCTGATTTTTATTTCAATAGTTATTTTTTCGGCCTGCCATAAGGATCCTGTTATTAAAGATAGTGGGGTGAGCCTAAGGTTTTCCTCCGACACTGTTTACCTAGATACGGTATTCGCAACTGTAGGATCTTCTACTTATACTCTTAAGGTGTTTAATCCTGAAGATGAAATTATTGAGATAGACAATATCCGACTTGAAAAAAATACGGGCTACTACCGAATTAATATCAATGGTATTGCTTCCAATTCTTTAAATAATGTTCAGATTTTACCCAAGGATAGCATATATATTTTTATTGAGATTAGTCCAGGTGGAGCCATACCCAATGAAATTGTTTTTGAGGATAAGATATTGTTTAACAACAAGGGGCTAGAGCAGTCTGTCCAGTTGGTAACCTTAGTATGGGATGCAGAATTTCATTATCCTACAGATTATTTTGTTCTTGGTGAAAGTCCAAATACCCTTGTCATCCCCTATTCCATTATTAATTGTGATGAAACATGGACTAGTGCAAAACGACATGTTATTTATGGCTATGCATTAATAAATGAGGGTTGTGAGTTAAATATTGATCCAGGGACGGAAGTATTTTTCCATCAAAATAGTGGGCTTTGGGTTTTTAATGGTGGTGTATTAAATATTGCTAAGGGATTTTCCGCAGATTTCCCAGATTCAGTTGTTTTTTCTGGAGATAGATTAGAACCAGGTTTTGAGAATAATCCTGGCCAATGGGGTGGAATTTTTGGCGGAATTTTCATTGATGATAGCGCCCGGGCGGTAATTAATAAAACGGTTATTCGGAATGCTAATAATTCTATCCGTTTAGATACGGCCCAATTTTCAGATCAATTGACACTAACCAACTCCTATATTCTTAATAGTAGTAGAACCGCCATATATGGAGGATTTGGAAATATTAATGCCGAAAACGTAATTATTGCCAATAGTGGGCTATATAGTTTTTATGCCTTTGGAGGAAACTACCGCTTTGTGCACTGCACTTTTGCGAACTATTGGGGTCTTTCTACTAGAACTACTCCCTCCGTTGTGCTTAGTAATTATTTAGATCTAACAGATAATAATGGGAATGGGCTGAGAGTGTTGAGGCCTCTGCAATCTGCCTATTTTGGAAACTGTATAATCTTTGGAAATAATCAGCAGGAACTCAGTATTCTGGAGGATAATAGAGAACAGTTGACTTTTAATTTCAACCATGGTCTATTTAAATTGAATACAGATCTTAGTGAAAGAGGTTTTGATGTAAACTCCATAGAATTTATCAATCCACTTGTGAATCTTGAGCCCGGGTTCAAAAATGTTTTATCGAATAATTATGGTCTTGATTCAAGCTCCCAAGCGGTAGATCAGGGTAATTTTACAGATATAATTACTTTGGATATATTAGGAAACCCAAGAAATAATCCAGATTTAGGGGCTATAGAGCGAGTTCCATAATTATTTAGAAAACCAAAATGCTATAGGAAAGCATTATTCCGCCATAAAGATCATTACTAGAAGAATTTACAAAACCGGAATCATATTCAAATCCTTCCAGGTTGTCTACCCCAGAGTTATGAAGATAAGCTTCTAGCCTTAAGCTAGATTTATATCCTGTTCTAAATTTAAACCCTCCACTAAAATAGTAGTTGAAAGAATTATAGGAATCGGGATAGACTTCCACATTTTCGGGCTGAAGATTTTTAAAGGTAATATTAGGATTATAGGATAAAAAGCCTCCTCCTAGCTTTACAAACAATCCGAATTTCGTTTCGCGATGGAATTTCCCATATCTTATTAAATCAAATTCCAAAAAAACATTAGTTTGAGAAATGGTAGAATAATATTCTAAACCTCTATTTACATTGGAATGATTTACATCTTCTCCATAAATCCAACCATAATTTAACTCTGCTCCGAAACCAAACCAATCATTGGGATGATACATAGCATAAAGCCTGGCTTGTGGCCTAAGCTCGAGCAAAACAGAACCCACATTTGAGGTAGTGGCTATTTCATTGGATGAAGTTAGACTTCCAATTCCAAATCCATATTCCTGATATTTTAGCCGAGATTGACCAAAACCTAGGATGGAAAAAAACGACAATAAAGTAATGACGATAAGTCTAATATTCATATTCCAAGGTTCTTAATGTTTTATTGAGCATCTCGCAAAAATATATAATGAAATTCATTCGACGAACTATCGTCAAAATAATAACCATTTAAGTTGAAGGCCGAAATTTCCTTCAGCGAAGTTATACGATTTTGAATTATATAGTTTGCCATCATTCCTCTGGCTTTTTTTGCGAAAAATCCAACCACTTTGTACTTGCCATTCGAAAAATCTTTAAACTCTATATGTACAACCTTGTTTTTAGGTTTAGATTGTGAAATTGCTTTAAAGTATTCTTGACTTGCTAAGTTTACAAATATTTCGTCTTTATCAATATTCTGCCTAAAATATTTCGCGAATTTATCGAACCAAAATTTATAGAGGTTTTCTCGCCTGGCAATTTTTAATTGGGTTCCCATTTCAAGTCTATAAGGTTTTATTAGATCCCCAGGCCTTAATAAACCATAGAGGCCAGATAGAATAAATAGGTGTTGATTGGCGAATTTCATATCTTCCATAGACCAATTCTCGGCTTGCATACCAAGATAAACATCCCCTTTAAATGCCATTGCAGCTTGAGCCTGGGCTGTATTCTCCAATTTCCAATCTTGATTCCTATGATAATTTAGATTGGCCAATTGAGGACTTATCCCTTGAAGAGATACAAGGCCTTTCCTGCTCTTTCTTTTTATACCGGCATTAATCTTTTCTGCCTCTTTTAGAAAAAAGGGTATTGAAGTTTCACCAATACTTTTGGCAGTATCAAAATCCAGAGCTTTAGATGGGGAGATAAATATTTGCATTTTTCAAAAATAAAAAAGGCGATTTAAAATTAAATCGCCTTTAGTTTTTATCGTTTGAAAGTTTTCAACGCTCAGCTAATAAGTTTCTTTTTTCTAGTTTCCATTTATCAACGCTAAGGAGGGTATTATCCTCGTAAACCATTTCATAAAGGATCTTTTCTTCTAAATCCCATTTAAACCATTTACCTACTTTATCGCCATTATCATAATAAGCCTCAAACAAAATGTTTCCATCATCATCGTATTGTGTCCACTTTCCATCCAATACACTTTTATAATAGGTTCCAGTTTCTTTAATTACGCCATTCTCATGATAATAAGTAACTCGGATTTTATCTCCCTCTCTCTCATATTTTGGCTTTTCTTGCGCTTGAAGATTTGCGGATGCTAAAACCAAAACCACCAACAAACTACATATTTTTATCATTTTCATCATCCTATATTTTATATTTCGAGGCACTAATATAAAACATTATTTACACAAAATAAACTTTCGCTTAACATTAAGTTAACATTGAACTTTCACCTCATCATTAAACGATTCAATATCAAATTGTTAATCATTTTTATTTCAAAAAAAAAGCCAAGTACAATACTTGGCTTTTTTACAAAATTTAATTTTTGAATTAGTCTTCCCCTAAAAATGGGTATCTATAATCTCTTGGGCTTACCAATGTTTCTTTAATGGTTCTAGGGCTAATCCATCTCAGTAAGTTTAACATTGATCCTGCTTTATCATTTGTTCCAGAAGCTCTAGCTCCTCCAAATGGCTGTTGCCCAACTACAGCTCCAGTAGGTTTATCATTAATGTAAAAATTACCAGCAGCATCTTTTAATTTTTTATTAGCAAGTTCAACAGCATATCTGTCCTTACTAAAGATAGATCCGGTTAATGCATATTCCGAAGTTTCGTTAACCAAATCCAATGTTTCTTCAAATTGGTCATCATCATAAACATAAAGAGTTAATACCGGACCAAACAATTCTGTACACATAGTAGTGTATTTGGGGTCTTGTACCACAATCACCGTAGGTTCAATAAAATACCCCTTGGATTTATCATGTCCTCCTCCGGCAATAATTTCTACTCCATCATCCTTTTTTGCTGCATCAATAAATGAGGCAATTTTATCAAAAGAACCTTCGTGAATTACAGCATTAATATAATTGGTAAAATCTCTAGGACCTCCCATTTTCATGCTTGCCATTTCTTTTTGCAGAATGGATTTTACTTGTTGCCACATAGAAGTAGGAATATAGGCTCTAGAGGCGGCACTACATTTTTGACCTTGATATTCAAAGGCTCCTCTCATTAAACCAGTTGCTACTTCTTCTGGATTTGCACTAGAATGAGCAACAATAAAATCCTTTCCACCAGTTTCCCCAACTATTCTTGGGTAGGTTTTGTATTTATGGATATTTGTTCCAATTTTATTCCAGATTCCTTTAAAAACATCTGTAGAACCCGTAAAATGTAGGCCTGCAAAATCAGGGTGCTTAAATACGATATCTGAAGTTTCCACAGGATCTGTAAAAATCATATTGATAACACCTTTTGGCAATCCTGCTTCTTCAAAAACATCCATCAAAACTTTGGCAGAATAAATTTGACTAAAAGATGGTTTCCATACTACTGTATTTCCCAACATTGCCATACAAGTGGTAAGATTTCCGGCAATAGCTGTGAAATTAAAAGGAGTAATAGCAAAGGTAAATCCTTCGAGTGGTCTAAAATCCAATCTATTCCATACTCCATCTCCAGATTCTGGTTGTTCAGAATAAATATCTGTTACATATTGAACATTAAACCTCAAAAAGTCTATCATTTCACATGAAGCGTCAATTTCTGCTTGGAAAGCATTTTTTCCTTGGGAAATCATAGTTGCTGCATTAATTCTAGCTCTATAGGGACCAGCTAGTAAGTCTGCCGCCTTCAAAAATATTGTAGATCTGTTTTCCCAACTCATATTCTCCCAATCCTGCTTAGCTTCCAATGAGGCTTCAATGGCCGCATTTACATGTGAAGCATCGCCAAGGTGGTAAGAACCAACATTATGCTGGTGATCATGGGGAGGTATAACACGACCCATATTTCCTGTAGAAACTTTTTCTCCATTAATTACCATTGGAATATCAATGCTTTCTGACCACATTTTATCATAGGCTGCTTGAAGTTCCAATCGTTCCGGACTTCCAGGAGCATAACTTAATACCGGCTCATTCATAGCCAATGGTACATTGTAAAATCCTTTATTCATTATGTCGTGTTTTAATATTTATGGAGGGCAAAATTAATGGAAACTAATTCCTTAGCCAAGCCATTTTAACACTTAAGAACAAGAGGATATAATTAAGCCAAGAAAGTGGCCTTTTAATTTCTAGGAATTGTCGTCTTTTTTACTGCGATTTTCCTTCAACACCTTTACAGAATTTCCATCTGCATCAATTTTCAGGGCGCTTAAATGTTTTTTCAACCAAGCCCCAGTATCTATATGCCAAGCATTTTCTTTGGGATTAAAATGCGGCTTATTTCCTTCCACAATATTATGTCCGGCTATTTGCAGTTTTCCAATATTCTTTAAACCACCTCTATTGTACAGCACTCCACGAATATCCTCCTCCCTTAAAGGTATTTTACATTGAGGACTTATTCCAGCATGAGAAATTAAAACTTTATCATTCTCCCAGCTCAGAGGTGTTTTTCTTAGCCATTTGAAAATTTTTTGCTCATCAAGATCTAGGATCTGCATTTCTGCCAATAGACTTGCTATAAACCGGTTCTTTTTTTCCTTTTGAAAATAGTCCAAATACATCTGTTCGTGATTTCCTCTAAGCAAAATCACTCTATTTGGATATTTTTTTTGAAGTTTTCGGAAATAGCTGAGACACTTCACCGAATGTGGACCTTTATTAATTAGATCCCCTAATTGAACCAAATACTCCTTTTCAGGGTCCCAGTTTTTAGCAATTAGTTTTTTAAAAGTAAAATAGCAACCGTGGACATCGCCAATTACGAAAATATTCATGAATTGAATATTGTTTCTCCCTAGCTATTCAGCATTACTGGCATTACTAACATAAGAATATCCTCTCCTTCTTCAAGCCCATCATTTGGAAGAATAATACCCGCTCTATTCGGAGCTGACATTTCCAAGCTTATAGCTTCAGATTCTAGATTGCTCAACATTTCATTTAGGAAACGACTATTAAAGCCGATTTCCATATCATCACCCATATAGTTACAACTCAATCTTTCATGGGCTTTATTGGAAAAGTCGATATCTTCTGCAGAAACATTTAGCTCTGAACCTGCAATTTTTAATCTTACTTGGTGAGTGGTTTTATTTGAAAATATAGCTACCCTTTTAACAGAACTGTGAAAGGTGGATCTATCAATTTCCATTTTATTAGGATTCTCTTTTGGGATTACGGCCTCATAATTTGGATACTTACCGTCAATTAATCTACAGGTAAGGATAATATTCTCAAATTCAAAACGGGCATTTGTATCATTATAATGAATCTTTACTTCCTGCCCTCCAGAGCTTAAAGTACTCTTCAAAATTGTTAAGGGCTTTCTTGGCATGATAAACTCCACCGTATGATCGCTCTTCAAATCCGTCCTTCTATACCTTACTAATTTATGAGCATCTGTTGCTACAAAAGTTAAACTATCGCTTGCAAATTGGAAAAACACTCCAGACATTACAGGTCTTAATTCGTCATTCCCTGCAGCGAAAAGGGTTTTATTAATAGCAGTCGCTAGGGTATCTCCAGGTATTACTGTTGTATGAGTATCCTCCATCTCTGGAAGCTTTGGAAACTCATCACCTTCTACAAAGGCCAAAGAATATTTACCATAATCGGAGCTCATTTCCACCGTACTGGAGGAACTATCAAAGATGAAGGTTACCGGTTGTTCGGGTAAAGCTTTTAATCCATCTAATAATAATCTGGCGGGGACAGCTGCCAAACCTTGATCTGAACTATCTACCTCTAGGGTAGAGCTAATGGTAGTTTCTAGATCCGAAGCGGAAATACTCAGTTCATTTTCATTTAGCGAAAAAAGAAAATTATCCAATATCGCTAGGGTATTGTTATTGTTTAAAACCCCACCAACAACTTGTAGTTGTTTTAGCAATGCACCACTCGAAACTATAAACTTCATAATCAATAATCTTATATAAGGAAAGCAAATATAGAGCGAATTACCATTTTAACGCCCTTCTTTTTTTAAGTAATTTTCAACAAATCAAGGGTTTGAAAAATAGCCTACTCCCTTTAGTACATGTCTTAATCCATAAAATTGGATTAGCACCATTTGTTTGTTATTAATAAATCCATACATTCTGTCAGGATCATATTCTTTTAAGGCAACATCTGGATCATAGCTTTCCAATGGTGCCTTGATATGGTAACCGCTTAATTCTGTAACATCGCCTTGAATATCTGTTATTTTTAATTTAAAAACTGCCGTACTCGCTAAAAGGGAATCCTGTTTAGCATAAATTTTATCGCTTGGAACAATAGCTCCTTCGTATTTTAAATTTCTAAAGGCACTTAAAAATAAGTTGGTATTTATAATATTTCTTTTTGGCAAAACCTGCCCATCACTTAATCTGGTAACATAAAGGCTATCCCCCGAATATCTGCTAAGTTTAAATGAAGCTTCCACCGAATCTGGATAGATCATTTCTATTTCTCTAACATGCTTGGGTTGGATGCTAATTACGTCTCTACTTTTCCAAAGGTGTGTTTGGGAGAAAAACCTCGATGATAAATAGCCATTAAACCCTGGAATATGCACTGCGAAAGGCTGATCACTGCCTTTTAACATCATATAGGTTCCCATTTCATCAGGGGTTTCGGTACCTACATATAAAATTTTATGTAGCTCCCCGTTTTTATAAATATTCACTTCCTTTCCATAAACAGCCATCCTCTTGATTACCGTTTGCTGCATTTTATCTTGAATAAAACTTCGCATCTCCATCCTCGCTAAAGTTTCTAGCAATGTGCGCACGGCCTCCTTCCTCGCACGGTGTTCACCATCCACAAGCCATCCACCTTTAGATCGGCTAAGAATCACCTCATTTGGAGTTTTATCTTTAATGATAATTTTGTCTACCGAGCCCGTATCTGCTATGGTAAACGCGTAGGCTTCCTTCCCTTTTCTGCTGATGGTACCAGAACCACTATTTTCAGAAACTAGCCATCCTGCAATTCCTAAAAGGACTACAAACAAGAGGAGATAAATCAAATTTTTATTCATTCTATGCGTATTTTCTTTTTCTTAAATATGTAAGTATCAATCCTATTATCACTATCAACAAAACGGGTACAAGGGTATTCAGAAGCTTCCAAAAGCCTTTTTCAGTTTTCACCTTTTGGGGATTTAATAATCTCAATTTTAATTCTCTAGACCTTATACTTATCAATCCCGAATCATCCAACATATAATCCACGGCATTTAGCAGCAAATCTCTATTGCCATATTGCTGTCCTGTAAATTGATCATAACCAAGTGGCAACGGGGTACCTTTTGCAATATTAGGATCTACAATGCTTAGTTGATTTCTAATAATATCTCCATCACCAATTACCAACATTTGGGTAAAATCTCCTTTTTCCTTTATATAAATTTCCTCCCCAGAATTTTCCTTAGGAAGAAGTCGATTTTTGAAAGCGGACTCAAACTCCCCTTCCAATAAAACTCCTACAGGTAAATTTTGTTTATTAAAATAACTTTGAGGAGGTTCATTATACAGTTTTCCCAAATTCACCATATGCGGGGTTGGTGAAATTGCCGAATAGGGAGATGTTTTCATCAATATTGTTTTTTTAATACCCTTGGCAATAATAGTATCTACAGTAGATGCAAAATTCAAATGAATAGCATTTAGATCCTTTGTAATGGGATGTTTTACCTGTGGCATAATCAATGGGAAATAGACCCATTTATTAATACTTTTTCGATCTGAGACTCCTCCTGCAATAGCATCTTGAACCAGATTTGTATTTATGCGAACCCCATATTTAAATAGTAAATCAGATATCCTTAGCTGATCTATAGTAGGATAGGCCAAAAATTGTGCTCTTTTGGTAAGACTATCCATTTCGGCATGAACAGCATCAATTAACCAAATAAGTTTACCGCCGTTCATAGCGTATTGATCGATTAAAAATTTATCCAAATCACTAAAAGGCCTTTTAGGCTTGGCAATTATTAAGGCATCAAATCGGTTTAGCCTTCTTTGCTGCCCAAGTATACTTACTTGCTCACCAGTGCTATCGCTTTTAAATTTTCGGATATCAAATTTATCCACATCATAATTTTCATAAAGAGTTCGAGCAAAGTCTGCAACAAACCTAGGTTCCAATTCGCCATGACCCTGCAAAAACCCTACAGTAGGTCTGGCCTGGACCACCAAGCTCCTTATGGCATTTGCCAAAGTAAATTCCAAGGTTTGTATGGAGCTATTTATTTGAGATTCTGGACTTACGCCAATCTGATCTAGTAGTAATAAGACAGGAGTTTCTCTATCGCCAAAACTCATAATCGCCCCAGGAAAAAGATCTGAAGTAGAGGAGCCACCTTTATCATTTACTTTTATCTGATAAGGCTTTAATCCTTTAAATTGAAGTTGTTCCTTAATATCTTCATTCACTTCCAAATCCTCTCCTTCATCTGGATTAATAAATTCATATTCAATCCTTGGATTATAGGCTCTAAACTCATCCAGCATCTGTTTTGTTTCTCGCTGAAGTCTTTGAAAACCTGCAGGAAAATCCCCTTCCAAATAAATTTTTACATAGAGAATTTCATCAAAACTCTCCAATAGATTTTTTGTTGCATCGGAAAGGCTATATCGCTTTTCTGCTGTAAGGTCTAGACGGAAAAATTTCAAGGATCCAATAATATTCACCAAAATAACAATGGCTAGGACCAGTACAAACCGAATAAAATCTTTTGATCTTCTACTTTTCATTACCACTTTCTACTTTGAAGGACTAATCTTGTTGCTTGTGCAAACACGAATATTAAACCGAGGAAATATAGAATATCCCTACTATCTACCACACCTCTACTTATGGAGCTATAATGTTCATTAATTCCCAATCCCTTTATAATTAGATCTGCATTTTTGAAAATATCAAGGCTGGAAATTTCTTCAAAGCCTATATAAAAGAAAAAGCACAGGAATAATGAGATTAAAAATGAAATAATTTGGTTATCCGTTAATGATGATGAGAAAACACCAATAGCAACATAGCTTGAGCCCAATAACAAAAGTCCTATATAGGATCCAAAAACACCACCACTATCAATATTTCCAACTGGGTTTCCCAATTTGTAAATACTAAAATAATAGAGCATGGTTGGGAGAATAGAGAAAAGGACTAAAATAAATCCTGCCGAAAATTTCGACCAAATAATGCTCATATCCGAAAGTGGTTTGGTAAGCAGAAGTTCCATAGTTCCTGCCTTTTTCTCATCGGCAAACATCCTCATTGTAATGGCGGGTATCAAAAACATAAAAACCCAGGGAGAAATAATAAATAGACTATCTACACTAGCATAGCTTCCTTCAAGCAAATTAAAATTAGAAGAAAACAACCACAGGAAAACGCTATTGATAAGTAGGTAAACAATAATTACCAAATAGCCAGTTATTGAGTTTAGGAAACTGCGGATTTCCTTAAGCATTAATGCCCTCATATTATAATTCTATTGCGTTTACAAGGCTCCAAGCCTCTGGTTTTTCAATAAAAAGGACTTTGGTTTTTGCCCAAACCCCTTTAAACAAATCGGATTTTCTATATTCATTCAATGCAGCTTCACTTTCCCACCAACTATAGGTGAAAAACATATTATCCGAATGAGCACTTTTCATCAAACTTAACTTTTGGCATCCTTCAAACCCGCGAATGGCCAATTTATTATTTTCAAAATTCCTTAAAAACTCCTCCACTTTGGAAGGCTCAAAAGTCATTTTCACTATCCTTACTATCATTTAAAATTTACACTTATTGTTCCTTGAACTTCAATTCCTAAAAGAGTATTGGCCCCATTTCTATCTTTTCCCCTAGATCTGCTGAGCGCAATTTCCAATAAATTTTGGGAATTAAATAAAGCGATCACACTCCCTAAAGAGGAAGGATAATAATTCTCCTGAATTTTTTTAATGGTTTGTCTGCGCGGCAATACAATTTCAAATTCACGATCCCTCGCCGCTTCCATGAAAATTTTCTTAGAAATATTACTAATTAAATTCCCATAATTATCAATATAAACCACACTTCCCAAAATTACAGACCCATCATTAGTTAAGCGTGGCCTCATAATGGTACTTTCTTTATAATCTTCAATTTTTCTACCTAACAAATCGATAGAACCTCCTCTTAAAATATGGAGGGCTGCTTTGGTCATAACATCCCTAGCAGGAAACAAAGTAAGCTCTTGCCTTAGGTTAATTTCTATCACCTTACTAATTTTCACCTCTGGGTTTATAAGTGTTATAATCCCTTGATCAGCAGCGATAAAATAGTGCTCATCAATTTCTGCAACTAGGAGTCGGCCATTTTCCGCCAATTCCTCCACCGCAATTAAATGAACGGTACCTTTTGGAAAATCATGATAGCAATTTCTGAGAATAAAAGCTGCTTCAAAAAAATTACCTGGCTCAATAACATGAGAAATATCCACCAAATGGCAATCCTCCATTTCTCCAATCAAGGTTCCCTTTACAGAGGCCAAGTGATGGTCTGTTAATCCATAATCAGATGTGAGTGTTATTACTGGCACGCTTAGGATCTTTAAGATTTTAAAAATCTAACGATTTGAGGTTCAAAATCCTTACTTTTGAGGCCAAAAGTAATCAATATTTGCAGCTAGATTACAGTACTCAAAATAGTTATTAATAGCATCTTGATAGAAAAAACCATTCTAATTGAAAACGCAGACCCGCGTGATATTTATGGAGCTAACAATAAATATCTAAATCTTTTAAAATCTCATTTCAAAGGATTAAAAATCACCGCTCGAGGGCACTCCCTAAAAATTAACGGTAGGGAGGAAGATATTGGAGAATTTGAAGATAGCATTGGTGAAATTATTGCTCATCTCAACAAATACAATTCTCTAACCATCAACCAACTGGAAAGAATTTTAAAGGGTGAAATGGATGCCAAAGAAAGTGAAAATTCGAGCAATGTAATTTTATTTGGCTCCAATGGCCAACCTATAAAAGCCAGAACTGTAAATCAACGTAAAATGGTTAAAGCCATTGAAAGTAACGACATGGTTTTCGCCATTGGGCCAGCCGGAACTGGTAAAACCTATACAGGGGTAGCTCTAGCCGTAAAAGCCTTAAAAAACAGGGAGGTGAAAAAAATTATTCTTACCAGACCTGCTGTGGAGGCTGGAGAAAATTTAGGCTTCCTACCCGGAGATTTAAAGGAAAAATTGGATCCTTATATGCAGCCTCTATATGACGCTCTTCGCGATATGATTCCATCTGAAAAATTAACCTATTACTTGGAAACTGGTGTAATTCAAATTGCTCCATTAGCATTTATGAGGGGTCGAACTTTAGATGGGGCATTTGTGATTCTGGATGAAGCCCAAAATACCACACGAAGTCAGATGAAAATGTTCTTAACAAGAATGGGGATGGATGCCAAATTTGTGGTAACTGGCGATGCCAGCCAAATTGACCTTCCTAGAAAACAAGCATCCGGACTAAGTGAAGCCCAACGAATTCTCAGCAAAATAAAAGGTATTTCCTTTATTCATTTAAATGAAGGAGATGTAATTCGACACCAATTGGTGAAAAATATTATTAAAGCATACGACAAAGAAGATGACAAATAAGGCCTTAAAACAAACCAACTTTAAGCTTAGTGGACAAAGTGATTTCTACAAAGGAAAGGTAAGAGATGTGTATAGCATACAAGGGGATTTATTGGTAATGGTAGCCAGCGACAGAATTTCTGCCTTTGACGTAGTACTTCCTAAAGGAATACCCTTTAAAGGCCAGGTGTTAAATCAAATTGCCAATAAATTTTTAGACCTTACTCAAGAAATTGTTCCCAACTGGAAACTTAGCTGTCCGGATCCTATGGTTACTATTGGTCAGAAAGCTCAACCTTTTATGGTGGAGATGGTAATCCGTGGATATTTAACTGGCCACGCTTGGAGGGAGTATAAGTCTGGGAAAAGGCAAATTTGTGGTGTGGAAATGCCAGATGGGATGAAGGAAAATCAAGCTTTTGAGAATCCAATTATTACTCCAACTACCAAGGCAGATTTAGGACAACATGATGAAGATATTAGCCGTGAAGAAATCCTTGAAAAAGGGATAGTATCCCAATCCGATTATGAAGAATTAGAAAGAATAACTCATCAATTATTTAGCAGAGGGCAAGAATTTGCAAAGGAGCAAGGCCTAATTTTGGTAGATACCAAATATGAATTTGGTAAAGACAAAAAGGGAAATATCATTTTAATTGATGAAATCCACACTCCTGATAGTAGTCGTTATTTTTATTTGGAAGATTATGAAGATAATTTTAAATCCAATAAACCACAAAGGCAGCTTTCTAAAGAATTTGTAAGGCAATGGCTCATTGAAAATGGATTTCAGGGTAAAGAAGGGCAGCAAATTCCTGAAATGTCTGAAGATTTTGTGAATAGCGTTAGTGAACGTTATATAGAATTATATGAAAGTATTACAGGAGAAAAATTTGAATACAGCCAAATTGATTCTGATTTGGAAGATCGTATCTTTAAGAGTACTGAAAAAGCACTAAAAGATTTATTATGAAATCAATTATTGTAAAGTTTAGCCTTACCCTAATGACTATCGCATTTTCCCTACCCTGCGAGGCACAACTGATAAATTTTGGGCTAAAGGCCGGAATCAACCTTCAAGAACTTGAAATAAAAGAATTTGAAGGCATGCAAACCATCGAAGAATTAAATTCTACAGATCAAAAGGTGGGTTTCCATGGTGGATTATATGCCAATGTTAACCTCCCTGGATTTCACATCCGAACTGAATTTCTCTATACCTACATTAACTATGAACTAAGCAGCACAAGCATTTCCAATGAGGTGAAAAATTTCGACTTTGAATTTAACCGGTTTGACCTCCCGATATTAGCGGGAATAAAATTGGGACCACTTCGACTAAATGCTGGACCGGTTATGAGTTTTACAATAAGTGAACCTAAAGAGGCATTCCAAAAAGGAATAAAGGACGCCACTTGGGGATATCAGGCGGGGATTGGCTTAGATATCAAAAAGATTAGTTTGGACATTCGCTACGAAGGGGCATTTAGCAAAATCACAGATAATATTAGGATAGATGGTGAAGATTACGCCACCGATGCTAGAGCCAGCCAATTTTTAATTGGTATTGGATACCGATTATTCTAGGCTTTTACCTCTTGTTTTTGAAATTGTTTATACTCCCCGCTCACGATTCCCAATTTTAAAAGATGTGTTAAAATCTCTTTATCTTCAATGGGCACCTGACTTTTAGAAAGCTTATCAAAATCGTCAATTTGCCCATTTAATTTAAAATAATAGTAGGCCACCAATTTTTGATTTTCTACAATAAATGCACATTTTTCGGCATTTGACCTTCCCTTTCCAACAAAAATTGCCCTTTGAGGAAAATCCTTCAGAAGATTCAAAAGAGAGTTTTTTTGTTCCACATTCATGGAGCGCCTCATCATTCTAATTGCTCTATAGCCCACTTTCAATGAGGAAGTTTCCACTAAAACCGGTTCCGATATTTTTTTATCGAGAGAAACAAGCCTCAGAAGTTTATCATTTTCAGAAGTATCCTCTACCAATCCAAAACCAAATTTAGGTTTGGCAATTTTCACATATTTAGGTTTGGCTTTTTGAGCTTCCTCAATTTTCTTTATTTGCCCTACCAACCAGTTTCCTGTGCTAATAGCCTCAACGGAGTAAACCTCATCTACAATTTTTTTTGAAATATCGTTTTCGGCAATAAATAGTTTATTAAGAGAACCCTTAATATTATCCGAAGTTGCCAAATAAAGAAGCTCACCCTTTTGATTGTGCAAATAAAATATTCCTCGATTTGCCTTAACAGAGCGCTTCAAATCCTGAATTTTATCCTTTATAGGATCATTATTCTGAATGCTTTGGTTTAATATACTGATATCCTTCTTCTGGTCCTTTTCCAACAGCATAATCAGTAATTCCAAAGTAGCCCTGGCATCTCCTTCTGCTCTGTGTTTTTGACCTCTAAAAATCCCTAATTCTTCGCAAACGCGATCCAAGCCATAGGATGTTAGTCCTGGAATTAATTTTTCGGCAAGAGGAATGGTATCCAATGTCTGCATTTCAAAAGGATATCCTAGTCTGGCAAACTCCTGCCTGAGCATCCTATAATCAAATTCGGCATTATGTCCTACTAATACTGCGCCTTCTGTTAATTCCAAAATCCTTTTTGCTATTTCGTGAAACCTTGGAGCACGAACCAACATCTTGGAAGTTATACCCGTAATTTTGGAAACATATTTTTGAATCTCCCTATCCGGATGGACCAAACTGATTAATTGGTCAACAATTTCTACACCATCAAACTTAAACAGGGCTATTTCCATAATGGATTCTTTACCAAAAGGGCCGCCTGTAGATTCTATATCTAAAACACAATACACGCGGCAAATATAAGTACAATTTTAGCTGAGACTTATTTTTTCAATATCAATTTCAAAGCAAATGTTAAAACTCAAAATATTGATAACAAATAATTTAATATCATTTTTAGTGTAATTCAAAAACTTAATTTTACCTAGGCTAATACATACATTGCCCAAGATTTAAACAAAAATTTATGGGCGAGTAAATACTTGTGAACCAACCATTTTTAATATTAGCTCGTAATTAAAGCATAAACCTGCCGCTATGAAAAACCTAAATTCCCTACTTCTCCTCCTGCCCTTTATTTTTCATTCTTGCATTTATGATGGAGAGTACGACACCAACTACTATTCGGATTATCAACCTATTCTAATGAAAAGGTCTGATTTGGCAAATTCCATCAAATGGGTAGATGCCAGAGAGCCTGTGAGCACAGGGAAAATTTATATAAAAGGAGATTATCTTTTTATAAATGAAAAATTTGAAGGCATTCATGTTTATGACAATAGCGACCCTAGCAACCCTATTGCTAAAGGATTTATTACGATTCCGGGGAATATAGACATCTCCATTAGAGAGGATATTTTTTATGCAGACAATGCCAAAGATCTAGTTGCATTTAGAGTGGTGAATAATAATTCAATCCAACTTCTGGATAGAAATGAAAATGTATTTCCCGAATTAAGGCCACCAGATGTTTTTGGAATTCCATCCCAATATACAGAGGAAAACAGACCAGAAAATACCGTAATCGTAAAATGGATTTTAAAATGAAAAAGCTAATTATATCATTTATCGCACTTGCTTTTTTTCTTAATTCCTGCACAGATGGCTCCGGAGGGGTTTCTGCTACGGATGGAACCTTAACAGGACAAGGAGGAAGTCTTGCTCGTTTTGTGGTTGTAAAAGACTACCTATATATTGTAGATGGTCAAAATCTGAAATTATTTAATCTTAATGACCCTAGCAACCCTGTTTATCTAAGCAACAGTGATTTAAATGTAAATGTAGAAACCATTTTTGCACGAGATTCAGCAACATTGTTTATTGGAACCACAAGTGGAATGTTTATTTATGATATTTCTAATCCACCAAATGTTAATTTAATTAGTTCTTATAGTCATATTGTAAGTTGTGATCCTGTGGTGGCCAATAGCAAATATGCCTATGTTACTCTTCATTCCGATTTAAATAATCAATTCTGCGCAAGAAATATAAACCAACTTGATATTGTAAATATTGAGCAATTGAGCCAACCCTTTATTGTGAATTCCTTTCCTTTAATTAAGCCACTAGGACTAGGCCTATATGGTGATACCCTGTTGATATGCGATAATGGAGTTAAGGTGTTTAATGTTAAGGATCCTAATAATCTACAATTGATAAATGCTATAGAAGATATTCCTGCTGTTGACATTATTCCTTCTGGAGATTTAATGATTATTAGCTCTACCGAAGGAATTAAGCAATATCGATACAAAAATGGGAGCCTTAACCTATTAAGTGAAATCTAAAAATTGAAAAGATGAAAAACTATATATTTTTAAGTCTGATTTTATTTTTCTCTTGTGATATTCTGGCTCAAAATTCTGAAACTTCAACAACAGAAAATAGCAATTCAGAAAAAAGAAATTATACAAGACACCGCTGGCAGGTAGGATCCATTATATCCAATTTAGCTGTACAGCAAATTTCTGGAGATATTAATTATCGGTATCACGCCAATCAGGTTATAGGTTTCGGGATTAGTAGAATTGAGAATTATCCTATAAATAATATGGGAGATGAGGAATCCCTAGTCCTTTTAAACCGAAGATATAGAGGTTGGCAAATGGCAGCTTACCAAAAAATATATCTCAGTAGAGATTTTGTAGATAATATGGTTTATTTCAAACATGGATTAAGAGGTGATCTTAGTCAGCATTACTATTCCAGGGAAGATTGGTTTGAAATTGTAAAGGATGGAAATACCTTTTTAAGTTATGAGGAAAGAGATTTTTCGGAAAGTAATTTTAGATTAGGATATGATGCTACTATTGGCCTTGAACTTTACCATGGCAGGTTTTCTACCGATATTTTTATTGGTGCAGCTTATCATAAACAAATAGATCCCAATGCTTTCACTACTGAAAACGACTCATTTTTCGTCCCTTCCTACTCGGGGTTTAGACCTTTATTTGGCTTGCGATTAGCTATAAATATTGGACCTACGGAATATGAACTCTAGCCTCTAGAACCAAATATAGAAGATCCTATTCTCACCATATTAGAACCCTGCTCAACAGCTAATAAATAATCGCCACTCATTCCAATTGATAGAATATTAAATTGGGAAGAAGGCGATTTTTTTTGACATTTCAGAAAAAAGGAATTTAAAGATGAAAATTCCTCTGCCACCACTTTCTCATCTTGAGTGTTAGTAGCCATTCCCATAAGACCACATATATTTAAATTAGAATAAATTGTTTTGAGATCTTTTTCTAAAAATTCTTCCGCCTCCTCAAAGCTGAACCCAAATTTACTTTCCTCCTGTGCAATATGAATTTGAACCAAACAATTGATAATTCTATTGTTTTTTAAGGCTTCTTTATTTAATTCCTTAAATCGCTTTTCTTTGTCCATTCCATGTACCATATGTACAAATGGGGCCATATATTTCATCTTATTACCTTGTACATGGCCAATCATATGCCAGCGTATATCCTTCGGTAACAACTCATATTTCTCCGCCATTTCTTGAATCCGGTTTTCTCCAAAATCCCTCTGTCCAGCATCATAAGCTTCCTGAATATAGGAACTCGGCTTTGTTTTGGAAACCGCTACCAATTGAACATCCTTGGGAAGGCTAGAAACAATGGATTTTAAATTTTTAGCTATAATGGAATTAGTCATGGTTATACTCATTTAGTATTGGCAAAATTAAAATTAGATGTGAGATGAAGGCTATTTTCTTTTAGAAGCTATAAAGTCATATTAAAATTTGGAATATCAGCCATAATCAGGCATCACAATTATTATAAATAATACATTTGCTGTCCCAAAAATTTTATTCGAATGAAGATTTCTTATAAGTGGCTTAAGGAATATATAGATATTGATCTAGATGTAGAAAAGGTTTCCGAACTTTTAACGGATACTGGACTTGAAGTTGAAGGACTTGAAGAGGTAGAATCCATTAAAGGCGGCCTTAAAGGAATAGTTGTAGGCGAGGTTATGACCTGTGAGCAGCATCCAAATGCTGATCGCTTGAAAAAAACCAGTGTTGATATTGGAGCAGGAGAATTACTATCCATCGTTTGTGGTGCAGCAAATGTAGCCGCTGGGCAAAAAGTTTTAGTAGCCACTATTGGATCTATTATTTACGGAGAAGATGATCAATTTGAAATAAAAAAGAGTAAGCTAAGAGGTGAGCTTAGTGAAGGAATGATTTGCGCTGAGGATGAACTGAACTTAGGGGATTCCCATGATGGGATTTTGGTTTTAGATCCAAAAGCAAAAGTTGGAACCCCCGCAGCTGAATACTTTAAGATTGAATCTGATTTTGTTTTTGAAATCGGCCTTACTCCGAATAGAACAGATGCTATGTGCCATTTTGGAGTGGCCAGAGACCTTCGCGCAGCATTATTGCGCCTCGGAGAAGAAAAAGTATCGCTCGAACTACCATCTGTTCAGGGTTTTAAAGTAGACAATCAAAATTTACCTATTAGTATTTCCATAGAGGACTCTGAAGCATGCCCTCGATACTCTGGAACCTCAATCAGCGGTGTGAAAGTAGCTCCGTCTCCAGAATGGTTACAAAACCGATTAAATGCGATTGGCCTAAAACCTATTAACAATGTGGTGGACGTAACCAATTATGTTTTACATGAAACTGGACATCCGATGCATGCATTTGATGCCGAAAAAATTCACGGTAAAAGCATTTATGTAAAAAAATTGCCATCGGGAACAAAATTCACAAGCCTAGATGAAAAGGAAAGAGTTTTGGACGAAAATGATCTGATGATTTGTGATGCTAAAAAAGGATTGGTGATAGCCGGAACCATGGGAGGATTAGAATCTGGAGTGAGTTTAGAAACCAGCAACATATTTTTAGAAAGCGCTTATTTCAACCCGGTTAGCGTTCGCAAAACTGCCAAACGACATGGACTAAATACAGACTCTTCATTTAGATATGAAAGAGGGGTGGATCCCAATATGGGTATTTATGCTCTAAAAAGAGCTGCATTGCTAATACAAGAACTTGCAGGTGGTGAAATTTCCATGGACATCCTCGATATTTATCCCAATAAAATTGAAGCCCTAGAAGTACAATTAAATCTCGATCGAATGAACAAATTGATTGGTCAGGAGATTGAAGAAAAAATGGTGATTGGAATATTAGAAAGCCTGGATATTAAGCTTATTTCCAAATCAGATCGTCACCTTCTGGTTTCTGTTCCTACCTATAGAGCAGATGTACAAAGAGAGGCCGATCTAATTGAGGAGGTTTTGAGAATTTATGGATTTAATGCCATTGAATTTGGCAACAAAATGCATATTTCAGTAGCTCAAACGGAAGCGAAAAGCGAAACTAGTTACAGAGAAAAAATCAGCACCGCTCTTAGTGGTAGAGGATTTTCGGAAATCATGAACAATTCGCTAACCAAGCCAAAGTATTATAATGGAAATGGTTTTAATGATGAACAATCTATTAAAATGCTAAACCCATTAAGCCAAGATCTTGAAGTGATGAGGCAGGATTTACTCTTTGGAGGGTTGGAAGTTATGGCCTATAATATGAACCGCCAGCGATCGGACATTAAAATGTATGAGTTTGGGAAAACCTACCAAAAAGAAGAAAATGGTTTTACAGAAAAATCGAGACTAGGAATCTGGTTATCTGGTTTAGAAAGGCCAGAAAGCTGGAATAATGACAATAAATCCATTTCAAACTTTTTTAGTCTAAAAGCCGAAGTCAATCAAATCCTCAATAGTTTAGGTTTAAGTCAAATTTCGGAGAAGGAACAAAACGATCATAGTTTTTTTAGTAATGGATTGGATTTTATTTTAAACAAAAAAGTTGTTGTAAGTCTAGGCCAGATAAAACCTGCACTTTTGGGCAAAATGGATATTAGAAACGATGTTTATTATGCGGATTTCAATTGGAAATACCTTTGTGCAAAAGCCAAAAAACAAAAAGTGCAGTACAAGGAAATACCCAAGTTTCCAGAAGTAAGAAGGGATTTAGCCTTGTTGCTAGATATTGGCATTAATTATTCTGAAATAAAAGATATTGCCTCCCGAGCGGAAAGAAAATTACTTAGAGATATCAATTTGTTTGATGTATATGAGGGAAAAAATCTGCCTAGTGGAAAAAAATCTTATGCGATAAGCTTCAAGTTTAGAGATGATAGCAAAACTCTAAATGACAAGGAAATTGATAAAATGATGAATAAAATCATTTCAGCATTGCAACATCAACTTAAAGCAGAATTGCGCTAGGGATAGATTCTATAGAATGCTTAAAATCGCCTATAGCCCGATTTATCATCACCCCTTGCCTCAGGGCCATCGTTTTCCAATGGAGAAGTATTCTTTGCTCCCTCAGCAACTATTATATGAGGGTAGTTGTGGGCCACAAAATTTCTTTGAACCTTTTGCTTTGGATGAGGATCAAATTCTAAGGACACATAGCCTAAACTATTGGCAAAAGCTAAAGGATCAAAAACTCAGCAAAAAAGAAGAGAGAAAAACAGGTTTTCCCTTAAGCCCTGAACTAGTAGAAAGGGAAATAAGAATTTGCCAAGGTACCATTGATACAGCAAATTTCGCTTTAGAATTTGGAGTTTCTATGAATATAGCTGGTGGAACTCATCATGCTTATAAAGATAGTGGGGAGGGATTTTGCCTATTGAATGATATTGCTATTGCCTCCCATTATTTATTAGATAAAAAAAATTGCAGGCAAATATTAGTTGTAGACCTAGATGTGCATCAAGGAAATGGCACTGCTAAGATTATGGAAAATGAAAATCGTGTTTTTACATTTTCTATGCATGGAGAAAATAATTATCCCTTACACAAGGAAAATTCAAACCTCGACATTGCTTTAGCAGATGGAATGGAAGACAATGAATATTTACAGATTTTAAAAAACACTCTTCCTAGGCTTATAGGGCAATTAAAACCTGATTTCATTTTTTACCAAAGCGGGGTAGACATCTTAAAGACAGACAAACTAGGGCGTTTATCCCTAAGCATGGAAGCTTGTAAGGAAAGAGATAGATTTGTTTTGCAAAGTTGTAAAAACTCAGAAATCCCTGTAGCTGTAAATATGGGCGGGGGATATTCTGAAAAAATATCCGATATAGTAGAGGCTCATGCCAATACATTTAGGCTTGCTCAGGAAATCTATTTCTAAAAATTAATCAAATGGTATAGTAACCACCTGGTAGGTATTTCTACTAATCTGCTCCAAAAGCACTTTACCACTTTCTTTTACAATTTGTTTAGACTTCTCATCATAATGCCTTACGGTGAATAAATTGGCATCCGTATTAAAGGAAGTCACAAACTCCGATTTTAAAGCTTTTAATATTTTAGGACAAATAACGGGATCGTTATTTATACAAAAGGAGGAGCTCACAGCGGTGTTTTGAGACATATTTACCCTTACTCCAAATTCATGGAAAATTTTATAGATCATACTCAAATGATCTTCCACAATAAAGGCTAAATCTTTGGTAGAAATAGTAATAAGAGCTTGATTTTCCTTTCGTATAAAACAAGGTAAAAATGGATCTAGATCCAAACCATTACCTACCCTTGTGCCAGAATCTTTAGGATTTAAAAAAGATCTTACAAATAAGGGAATCCCTTTTTTTCTCAGTGGCTGGATAGTTTTTGGGTGAATTACAGAAGCTCCGTAATAGGCTAGCTCAATAGCCTCCCTAAAGCTAAGTTGGTGTAATAGTTCTGTATCCTTAAAAACTTTTGGATCTCCGTTTAGAATTCCTGGAACATCCTTCCAAATAATAACTTCTTCAGCATTTAAAGAATAGGCAAAAATGGAGGCAGTATAATCCGAACCTTCCCTTCCTAAGGTTGTAGATTCATGATCAGCATCTGCACCTATAAAACCTTGAACAAGGTAATTATTCCCAGCTTTTACCCGATCCGAAATTAAGCCAATGGTCTGCTCCCAATCCACTCTGGCAAATCGATAATTCTTATCTGTTCTAACAAGTTTTCTGGCATCTAACCATTCATTAGTATAGCCTTGATCTTCTAAATAGGCTGAAATAATTTTTGTTGAGATTATTTCACCAAAAGGAACAATTTTATCATAAAGCCTATTGTAATCATCCTCTAATTCAGATTGGGTGCTAATTTCCAATTGGGTTAAAGCTATTTCAACCTCATTATAAATTCTATGTTCAGCATCTGGAAATAACTCCTTTACAATATCAAAATGAAAATCTCTAAGCTCAGTAATTTGATTTGAAAGATTCGGTGAAGAATTTAAATAGCTAAGCAATATTTCTTCTAGAGCATTGGTTGTTTTACCCATTGCTGATACTACAATAACTAGGTCATCCTTACGAAAATGATCTAAGACCTTAAATACATTCCTTACACTTTTGGCGTCTTTAACCGAAGCCCCACCAAATTTAAAGACCTTCATAAAATTATTTTTAGCAAATTTAGAAATTGCTCCCAATTGGGATTTGTTTTTCAAAAAAATGAGGTTAAAGTTTTAATGATGTTCAATCTCAGACTTTTGTAAGGAATGATTTATTTGTTAACTATGCGAACTCAATCCATCAAATAATATGAAGCCATCTCTTTTTATGAAATTTAAAACTACCTTTTTTGCCCTAATTCTTTTGCTTGGATACTCATCTAGCGCACAGATTAATATTGGTTCCGAAAAATACACCACCTCTAGAACTGGAAATGGAGAACTTAAAGCTCCCGATTTTAAAAAAATAAAACGCACCACCCTTGTGATATTTTACGGGGATAGCGATAGCATCCATTTGGAAGGATTTAAAGAAGCCATAAAATCATGGACCTTTTGCCCGATTATTTTGGATGATATAGCCAATTTGGAATCCTATGATAGAAAAAGAGGGTTTAGCTTTGCTAGCCTTGATATCCAAACTGTAACAAAGGTTCATCCAAATTTGGGGACCAAAACTGAATCTGATATTAAAGTATTTCTGAACTTTTGGATCAAAAAAGGTAAGGAGCAGAAGACTTTTGCTCGATTGGATTTATTTACAAGCCATAAGGATGTAGAAGTATTGATAAAACTCAAAAACAGAAAGGAAAAAATTGATTATTTATACTCTACTGCTACAGCCTATAACTGGAGCCCTGGGTTTCTGAAACTTTACCTCACTTTTATGAGTGATAAGCTTAGCAAAGGAATGGGTTTCCCTCATAAAGAAGACTATGAAGATCCTGAATTATTAGCTGATTTATCCAGCAATATTCTTTTTTACCCAGATTATATCCTTACCACCAAGGATGAGTTGAGCAAGGAACTTACAGACCAAACTGAAGAAGATTTATTTGAAAAATATCCTTTTGAAAAGGAACTAATGCTTACTGAAGATTTAGACAATTTACTATTAGACCCAGAAGCTGGAGGAGATTATGTCTTATTATATGTTCAATGTGGTGATGATAAATACTATTCTGTATATAATAGCAATGGTAGCCTATTATTCCAAAAATATGAAGTGAATTCTTATAATTTGGACAAAGGTGATTTGAAAAAAATCGCCAAGGAAGTTGACTAGAATTTCATCCCTAAAAAAAAAAGGCAGCCCCAACAAGGCTGCCTTTTTTTTTTGAATTAATGGCGGAGTAGAATATCCAAACTTACTCAGATCTTAAGGTTCTCGCTGGATTGGTTTTGGAAACTATAAAAATATGATAGCTGATAGTGAGCATGGTAATGAAAAATGCAAGGAGAGCAGCTAATAAAAATCCAAAAACAGGAATGGGTATTTTATAAACAAACCCCCCAAGCCAATAGTCAATAGCATAATAAGCTACAGGCGAAATTAATAATACAGCAATGGCCAGTAGAATTAGGAATTCTTTGGAAATAAGCAAAGCTAAATCTTTGAGTTTGGCCCCTAATATTTTCCGAACACTAATCTCCTTAATTCTTTGTTCAACAGTAAAAGAAGTGAGAGCGAATAACCCCAAGGCTGCTATAATTAAGCTGATAAGGGCAAAAAAGCTAAATATGCTAAGCAGGATTTTTTCTGAGCTGTATTGTGCTTCAATTCGTTCATCTAAAAACTGAAATTGGAAATCGTGGTTTCCAGCAAATTCCTTCCACTTCTCTTCCATAATTTCTAAAGATTCCTCTACTGCCCCTCCTTTTAACTTTACCGAAAAGAAACTTGAAAAATTGGGTCTAAACAACATCACCAATGGCTCTAATTGATTGTGGAGAGAGGCAAAATGAAAATCTTTGATCACTCCAACAACTTTCCCGTCAAACTGTGCCTGGCCATTTCCCAAAAGCCCCCATTGCATTCTCTTCCCCACAGCATCTTCATTCCAGCCAAATTTCCTTGTAGCCTCCTCATTTATAATAAAACCCTGCTGAACATCCGTTTGAATATCCTGCGAAAAGGCTCGTCCAGCAACCAGACCAATATTTAACACTTCTAAATAATCTTCATCAATTGCGGTAACTTTTATGTTTTTATCTACCATCTGTCCATCTTGTTCAATTCTAAACATCAGCTCACCAAAATTACGACCAGGCATACCCCCGCTTCCAGTAATCTTGCTGATATCCGGATATTGCAACAGTTCGGATTTAAAATAAGCTAGTTTATTAAATACCGCTGTATCTTGAGGAATAGTAATTACCACCGTTTGATCTTTGTCGAAACCCAATTCTTTTTCCTGCATATATTTCATCTGCTGGTAAATGGAAATAGTTCCAATTATCATAAAAAGTGAAAAAATAAATTGCATTAACATCAAGGCCCTTCTTAGATTTCCAAAGCGACCAATTTTCGGAAGATTACCCCTTAAAACATTGGAAGGCTCGAATCGCGACAATACTAAAGCTGGATATACACCGGAAAGCAGTCCTACCAAAAAAATTAGCACTAGGGTAGTGATTAAAATATCAGGCTCCAAAACAGAGGAAAATGAAAATTCTTTTCCTGTAACTTCATTGAAAAAGCCCAGCATAATTTCCACCATGGCTAATCCTAAAACAAAGGCAATAAAAGTGATGAGTAAAGACTCCCCCAGAAACTGCCCTGAAATTTGACTTTTATAGGCTCCCAGTGTTTTCCGAACCCCAACCTCTTTCGCTCTTTTTATAGATTGAGAAAGGGAGAGATTTATATAGTTAATACTGGCGATTGCCAAAATAAAAACAGCCAGAAGCACAAAAATATAGATGAAATTCATATTCCCTTTTGGCAGGTCATATTCCCTTGAATTATCGAAATGCAATTCCTCCATGGGCTGTAAATAGAAAGAAGCACTACTCCCCTCTCCAAATGTTGCCACGAAAGGTTCCACATAACGAGTAGAAAAATCATCCATCTTTTCCCGAAAATCATCTGGCTCTATGCTTTCGTTAAAAAGCAAAAATGTATAGCAAACCAATCTAAACCAATCTTGGTTAAATGCATCCCTGCTAGTTTGTGGCAATGTGGAAAGGGAAATAAAAGCTTTATAAACAATTTCCGAGTTGGAGGGGCTATTTTCTATTACCCCCGTCACATCATATTCAGATACACCCACTTGAATTTTTTCGCCCAAAGCCTTTTCAGGGCTATCGAAATATTTAATAGCCAATTCTTCTGATAATACTATGGACCTTGGTGCGGAAAGTGCCGTTTTTGGATCTCCTTGAAGTAATTGATAGGACATCACATCAAACAAACCAGTATCTGTCATCCAGAAATTTGTTTCCCTAAAAATTTTGTCGTCCAATTTTATAGTCATTTCGTTGCCCATACTCATAAAGCGAACGAAACTTTCAATTTCTGGATAATCATTGGTAAAAGTGGGACCAACAGGAAAACTTGTTAGAGCAGCATTGATTTCTCCATTGTGATTTAGCAATTCAGTAATTCTATAAATCCTGTCCTTTTTTTCATGAAACTGATCATAGCTAACTTCATCTTGAACATAAAGACTTATAAAAAGAGTGCAGCAAATGCCAAATGCCAAACCAATAATACTTACAAAACTATAGGCCTTATGTTTGGTAATATGGCGCCAGGCGAGTTTAAAATAACTTTTAAGCATAAGCTCGATTTATGAGGTTAGAATATTAGACTCCACCGAATTTTCAGAAATCAACTTTCCATCAAACAGCTTGATGATTCTGTTGGAATAGGAGGCATCATGAGATGAATGGGTAACCATTACAATGGTAGTGCCTGACTCATTTAGATCTGTAAGTAAATTCATCACCTCATTTCCATGGGCACTGTCTAAATTCCCAGTAGGCTCATCTGCAAAAATTACAGTTGGTTTAGCTACTAAAGCTCTTGCCACCGCAACTCTTTGTTGTTGCCCACCTGATAATTGCTGTGGGAAATGACCACTTCTGTGTTCTATTCCCATTCTTTCCAAAAGCTCTTGGGTTGTTTTTCTTTTTTCAGCGCCAGACTTTCCTAGGTAAACCAAAGGCAATTCCACATTTTCATAAACTGTAAGCTCATCAATGAGATTAAAACTTTGAAAAACAAAGCCGATATTATTCTTCCGGATATCAGCCCTTTGCCGTTCATTCATTTTTGAAATTTCATAATCCATGAATTGATATCCACCAGAACTACATTTATCCAACAATCCCAAAACGTTAAGTAGGGTAGACTTCCCGCATCCGGATGGGCCCATTATTGACACGAATTCTCCCTTCTTTATTTCGAGACTTATTTTATCCAAAGCAGTGGTTTCCACCTCATCAGTTCTGTAAACCATACTCAAGTCTTTAGTACTTATTAATTTTTCCATATCTCTTTATTGTAAAATAATTGTTTCAAAATCAGAATAGTTATCATAGCTGGAAATGATGACCTCCTCACCTTCATCCAAGCCGTTTTTTAGCTCAAAATAATCTGGGTTTTGCCTGCCAAGTTCTATTTCCCGTTTATAGGCCTTCCCCGATTCTTGATTTAATACATAAACCCACTTTCCGGCGGTATTACTATAAAACCCACCACGAGGAAGCAACAATGCTGGGACCGAATTACTGAGGGCTAATCGAATATTTAAAGACTGGCCTCTTCTAATTCCAGCTGGGATGGTATCTATAAAAACAAGCTCCACCTCAAACTGGTTATTGCTAACTTCTGGGAAAACCTTGGTCACCTCCAATTTATAAGAGTTACCAGCCATACTAAAGCTTCCCCTCTGTCCTATTTTAACCTTGCCCAAATAATGTTCATCAATATTGGAGGAGACACGATAGGCTTCTAAAACATCTATTCTTCCTAAATTTTCACCACGATTTTTACTCTCCCCAATTTCAGCATCGAAGGAGGTAAGTTGGCCAGATATTGGAGCTCTAACGGTAAGGTTTTTAAGATTGTCGGTTATAGCCAATAGATTTCTCTCCATCATTTCGATAGATTTATCAATTCTCCCCACTTGTTGCTGTCTATATAGAAAATCTTTTTCGTAGCTACTTGCTAATAGTTTTCTTTTCTTTTTTAGATAGTCGTATCTAGATCTACTATCCTCATATTGTTGTTTAGAAATCGCTTCAGATCGTATTAATGCTGTATCTATTTTAAATTGTCTTTCCATCCTCGACAATTCCTGTTCAATGTCAAGCACCTGTTCTTTAATATTCCTTTCATTTAATTCCATTTGAATCCTGGTATTCCTCAGATTATTAATTTGTTCTACAATCTGAGTTTCTCGATTCATAAAGTCTAAGAGCAAATTCGTATTACTTAATTTCAATAAAGAATCGCCCTTTTTCACTTCTACTCCCGCCTCCACATATACTTCTTGAACTGTTCCGCCTTCAATGGCATCTAAGAAAAAACTTTCCACAGGCTCTGCATTTCCTTGAATTGGAATAACATCATCAAAAATCCCTTTAAGCACCTTTGCAGTTCGAATTCTTTCTCTGTCTAATCGGTGAGTACCGCCACTACCATTAAAAAGGAAAATATTAAACAAACCAAAAACTAAAAGCATGATAGTGATGCCTATCAATCTCTTTTTTCGTTTGTTCTTTTTAACTCCTACTATTTTTTTATCCATGAGGATGAATTCGCTTTTGTTGCTTAGAGGTAAAAAATGTACCGATATATTTAAGTATTTGCAAATCAGTTAGTTGCAAATAAAAAAGAAATTCCAACCCAAAAAAGTGTTCCAAAATTAAGCAGATCTCTGTTCGTATTCGAACACTTCTTACCTTTAGGGCATAATAAGATTTTATGCAAAAAATTGACGGTGCTATATTAATCGTAGATGATGAAAAGGATATTTTAACTTCCCTTTCCCTTTATTTAAAGCATCATTTTTCTAGAGTAGAAACATGCAGTGATCCTAAGGAAATTTCCTCAAAAATTGGTCAGGGAGAATTTAGTTGTATTGTATTAGACATGAATTTTCGCAAAGGTGTAAATGATGGAAAGGAAGGAATGTATTGGTTAAATTTCATAAAAGAGACTAGGCCAGAAACTGCGGTAATATTACTTACTGCCTATGGGAATTTGGAATTGGCGGTTGAAGCCTTAAAAATGGGAGCCTCAGATTTTATTCTTAAACCATGGAAAAATGAAAAACTACTTTCTACACTTATTCGTTCCATAGAATTACAAAAATCAAAATCTGAAATAAAAAGATTAAAAAGTTTAAACAGCCAGCTCAGCAAGCAATTGCACCAAAGTGAGCCATTGTTTGAATCTCAATCGCCAAAAATGATGGAGCTTATAGAGACGGCCAAGAAAATTGCCAGCACAGAAGCCAGCATTTTAATTTATGGTGAAAATGGAACGGGCAAAGAAGTTTTGGCCAAGGCCATCCATGAGTATTCGGAAAGGAAATCAGCTCCATTTATTAAAGTTGACCTTGGTGCTGTTTCTATGAATCTATTGGAAAGTGAATTATTTGGACATAAAAAAGGGAGCTTTACCGATGCAAAAATGGATAGGATAGGAAAATTTGAAATTGCCAATAAAGGCACCTTATTTTTAGATGAAATTTCCAACCTCCCACTTCCTGGACAGAATAAATTGTTGAGCGTGTTACAAAACCGTAGGATTACAGCACTGGGATCGAACCAAGAAATTGAAATAGATGTGAGGATAATAAGTGCCAGTAATGAAATGCTACCCGATAAAATAAAGGAGCAAAGTTTTAGGCAAGATTTATATTACCGGCTAAATACGGTGGAACTTAGAATTCCACCATTAAGGGAAAGAATGGAAGATATTGAAAAGCTCAGTTTGCAGTTTATTAGCCATTATTCCCAAAAATATGGAAAGCCAAATATGAGTTTAAACCCTACTGCCTTGCAAAAGATTAAATCCCATTCTTGGCCAGGAAATATTCGTGAGTTAATGCACAGGATGGAGAGGGCTGTAGTTTTAAGCACAGCGGAAATTAATGAATACTCGTTTGATTTCAATGGCAAATCCCAAAGCAAGGATGCAGAAAAAACACTTCCCAGTCTAAAGTTGGAAGAAGTGGAAAAATATTGTATTAGAGAGGCTTTACAAAAAAACAAGTCCAATATTAGCAAGGCCGCTAGAGAGTTAGATATAAATAGGAATACCCTTTACCGTAAAATGGAAAAATATGGTCTATAAAAAATTCTCTAGCCAAATAGTCTTGAGGTTCATATTCATTCAAATATGTATGATCCTTATTGCCTATTGTATGATAGTAAAATCTTGGTGGATAATTTCATTTCTCCTCTGTTTATTTTGGTTTTACCTGAGTCTTGAATTATTAAAAAAAATTAAAAAGACCAATGAAAAATTGAGCCTCTTTTTTCGTTCTGTACGATTAAAGGAATTTAGCAGCAGCTTTTCGAAAACCAAAGAAAAAAGTGGTTTCGACGAACTTCATGAATCCATGAATCAAGTGATTGAGCTTTTGAAAGAATCCAAAATAAAAAAGGAGGCCCAACTAATGCTATTCCAGGGAATGATACAAAATCTTAGTACGGGTATATTGGTTGTAGATAAAGAAGAGCATATTATTTTGAGCAATCCAGCAATCTTGAAAATGCTTAAAACTCCAGAAGAACAAAACTGGAAGAGATTCGCAAAAAGGAACCCAAAGATTTCTGAATGTTTAAAAGGACTAAAAAGTGAAGAAAAAATTATTATCACCCTCAGGAATGATAATTCAAAGGCCCAACAATTGCTAATTACAAAGAGGCATTTTCACATCAATCAGCTAGACTATAATTTTTATTCTTTTCAGGATATCCATCAAGAATTAGAGAAAAAAGAAATTGAATCATGGCAAAAATTAATAAGAGTTCTTACCCATGAAATTATGAATTCTGTTAGCCCAATTGTTTCTTTAAGTTCCACCTTGAAATTGTTGTTAGACAATTCGCACTCTGAAGAAGGCTATCAAAAAATCGAAATAGAAAAGTTTAAGGATGTTTTATTATTGTTGAAACCATTCAAAACAGAAGCGAAGGTTTAATGAGCTTTATTGATGAGTATTCTCAACTTACCAGAATCCCAAAACCAAAACTGGAATCATTTGATATTTTGCCTGGTATCCGAGAACTGGAACAGCTTTTAAAGGCAAGCTTAAAAGAAAAAAACATTGTTTGGAAAATAAATTGCAGCTATTCTAGCTTATTGGTAAAAGCAGACCCTAATCTATTGAGTCAGGTTCTATTAAACCTTCTTCACAATGCCATAGATTCTTTTGAGGATATTAAACAGGAGGCTGAAATTCAAATAGAAATTAAAAAGGAAGGCCAACAAACAAAAATAACTATCCACGACAATGGCTGTGGTATAAATAAGGAAATTAGGGCTGATATTTTTCTGCCATTTTTCAGCACCAAGGAAAAAGGAAGTGGTATCGGTTTGAGTTTAAGCAAAAATATTTTATTGGCCCACCGAGGGAATTTAACCTATATCCCAAATAAAAAAGGCAGTTCCTTTTGTATAGAACTGCCTAATTAATATTTATTTGGAGGCTTAAAACTTTTCCAAGGTCATTTTACAGTTCCACCATTCCTTTTCTATCATTGCGCCTTGGTTTTCATAAAATTCCACAGCAGGACTATTCCAATCTAGCACCTGCCAATCTAATCTTATAGCCCCTTGAGATTTGGCAATCTTTGCCGTTTCCTCTAGCAAGGCTAAACCTAAGCCTTGTCCTCTATTTTCAGGTCTTACGTAAAGGTCTTCTAAATAAAAACACCTTCCACGCCATGTAGAATATCTTGGATAGTAGAGTGAAATTCCTTTAACATCCCCATTCATTTCGGCAACAATAAAATCAAAAGCCTTATGTAATTTCCAGTCTTCCAATAGCTTTTCCTGGGTATTGACAACCATTTCTGGAGCTTTTTCATAAACTGCTAGTTCGTGAATTAATTCCATAAGGCTAGCCATGTCACCCTCTTCGCCCTTTCTTATCAAAAAGTCTCTCATAAATCTATTTCAATTTGATTTCGAAGGATGTCCTCCAACTCTTGTCGTTTAGTGATTAAATGTGCTTTGGATTTATGGATCAAAATTTCGGCAGGCTTAAATCGACTATTATAATTATTGCTCATGGTATAACAATAGGCACCTGCATTTTTAAAACACAGAACATCCCCTTCTTTAATTTCTGCTATCTGTCTGTCATTTGCAAAAGTATCCGTCTCACAGATATATCCTACAACTGTATATAGCCTTTGTCTTCCTTCAGGATTACTAATGTTTTCAATATGATGGTAGGCATCGTAAAACATTGGGCGAATCATATGATTTAGACCAGTATCTACACCTGCAAAAACGGTAGCGGTAGTTTGTTTAATCACATTCACCTTGGTGAAAAAATAGCCAGATTCGCTCACCAAAAATTTCCCGGGTTCGAATTCAATTTCCAATTCCCTTCCATATTCTTTACAAAAATTCTTAAAGAGTTTAGACATTTTGGAGCCTAATTCTTCAATGTTAGTAGATATATCATTGGGTTTATAGGCTACTTTAAAACCACTTCCAAAATCTACAAACTTTAGGTTTTTAAAATCGTGAGCTATGTCTAAAAGTAGTTCCGCCCCTCTCAAGAAAACATCAACATCAAGAATATCACTTCCGGTATGCATATGTAAACCTTCCACATTAATGTTTAGGCCTTTAATCAATCTTTCTAAATGTCTTAATTGGTGGATACTAATTCCAAATTTAGAATCAATATGGCCTGTAGAAATCTTAATATTCCCTCCAGCCATAATATGTGGATTCATCCGAATACAAACAGGATATGAATTTCCATATTCAGTACCGAATTGTTCGAGGATGCTAAGATTATCGATATTAATTCTCACTCCTAATTTTACCGCCTCTTTAATCTCATCTATAGAAACCCCATTTGGAGTGTACATAATATCGTCTGGGGAGAAACCAGCCTTCAAACCTATATGAACCTCCTGTATTGAAACAGTATCCAAACCACTGCCTAAAGATTTAAAAAATCTGAGCACATTGATATTGGTAAGCGCCTTACAAGCATAGTTTATCTTCATCTTACTACCCTTAAAAGCGTCCTTTAATCGTTTATACTGACTTTCCATTTTTACAGAATCATAAACATAAATTGGAGTTCCAAACTCCTCACATAAATCCAAAGGATTAATCCCTTGAATAAGGTTCTTTTGGGTAGTATTAGTCATTGCTAATTATATAATTTTTGATTGGCTGCTAAATTACTTGTTTTAAAAACTAATCAAAGGCGATTTATGGATTTAATGAAAGCAGGTCATTGTTCCCACGAAACAATGCTTTTGGAAAAATAAAGCAGTAATAATTCCCAATAGTGGGCTAGAATCCAGCGAAAAATTTAATCCTAAATTAACCTTGGAAAAGGAATATTAAGATCAAATTAGGGGTCTAGGCTTTTCAATTTTCCTATTTTTGGCGCAAATTAAGTTAGCTTATCTCATAACTATGAAAGTACACAACTTTTCTGCCGGTCCTTGTATTTTAGCACCGGAGGTTTTAAAACAAGCATCCGATGCAGTTTTAAACTTTGACAACCTTGATTTATCACTTCTTGAAATTAGCCATAGAAGTAAAAACTTTGTGGCAGTAATGGACAGAGCAGTGAGCCTTGTAAAAGAATTATTAGAAGTTCCTGAAGGATATTCTGTTCTATTTTTACAGGGAGGGGCAAGTTTAGAGTTTATTATGGTGGCCTATAACCTTATGAAAAATGAAGGAGGAGTTGCTGCATATACTGAGACTGGAACTTGGGCGAAAAATGCCATCAAAGAAGCTAAAAGGATTGGAGAAGTTAAAATTGTTGGTAGTTCCAAAGAATCCAATTTCAACTTTATTCCAAAAGGATATGATATTCCTACAGATGTAGATTATTTTCATTGTACCTCTAACAATACCATTTTTGGTACCCAGATGAAATCCTTCCCAAACCCAGATTGTTTGATGGTTTGTGATATGTCTTCTGATATTTTTAGCCGTAAGGTAGATGTCTCCAAATTTGACCTGATATATGCCGGGGCACAGAAAAACATGGGGCCTGCTGGTGCAACATTGGTAATTGTTAAAGATGAAATTCTTGGTAAATCTGGTAGAGATATTCCTGCTTATTTAGACTATCAAACCCATATCAATAAGGATTCGATGTTCAATACTCCACCGGTATTTTCAGTCTATGTTTCAATGTTAACTCTGGAATGGCTAAAAGCCAATGGTGGAATTTCTTGGATAGAAGAAAGAAACGAACAAAAGGCGGAACTAATTTATTCAGAAATCGATAAAAACCCTTTATTCCAAGGAACAGCCGAAAAAGAAGACCGTTCGAATATGAATGTTTGCTTTTTATTGAAAGATGAAAGTTTGAGTGAAGAGTTTGACAGTATGTGGAAGGCGGCTGGAATAAGTGGAATAAATGGACATAGAAGTGTTGGAGGTTATAGAGCGAGTTTGTACAATGCCCTTCCTCTTGAAAGTGTAAAAGCTTTAACTGATGTGATGTCCGAATTAGCCCAAAAACATGCTTAATCGCAAATAAATAATTATGAGAATATTAGCAAATGATGGTATTTCACCATCTGGAAAGAATAAACTTGAAGAGGCTGGATTCACTGTAGATCTGACCAAAGTAGCACAAGATCAATTAGAATCTTATTGCAAAGAGCATAATGTAGAAGCCATTTTGGTGAGAAGTGCTACAAAAGTTCGCCAAGATCTAATTGATGCCCTTGAAGGTCAATTAAAACTAATTGGTAGAGGAGGTGTAGGAATGGATAATATTGATGTGGATTATGCCAAATCTAAAGGTATTCACGTAATCAATACTCCAGCGGCAAGCTCTAGATCTGTAGCAGAACTTGTATTTGCCCACCTGATGGGAATGGTTCGTTTCCTTTTTGATAGCAACCAAAAAATGCCATTGGAAGGAGAGACCAATTTCAAAGTATTGAAGAAAAACTATGGAGGAGGTTCCGAATTAAAAGGTAAAACAATAGGAATAATTGGCCTGGGAAGAATTGGTAGAGAAGTAGCAAAAATGGCCTATGGATTAGGGATGAATATTGCAGGTCATGATGCCTATTTTAAAGAGCCCTTCGATTTAGAAATGGAATTTGCAGATGGTCAAAGTTTGAAAACTCAAATAAAACCAACCTCAATGGAGGAAGTATTAAAATCTTCAGATTTTATTACAGTTCATATTTCTGGAGCTGGCCAAAGCCTTATTGGCGCCAAAGAAATAGCCATGATGAAAGACAATGCAGGTATTATTAATACCGCTAGAGGTGGAGTGGTTAATGAAGAAGCCCTTTTAGAGGCTTTGGAAGACGGCAAACTTAAATATGCCGGATTGGATGTTTTTGAAAATGAACCAAATCCAAAAATCAGCATTTTGATGAGCCCCTACACAAGTCTAAGTCCACACATTGGAGCGGCAACTATGGAAGCTCAAGACAGGATAGGCGAAGAATTAGCTGATCAAATTAGCAGCCTTTTAAAAAATTAAAGAAAAAAAAATCTCGCTAAGCGAGATTTTTTTTTGGGGTAACACCCAACTCTTTTGAATTTCATTCCGTTACCTATATAAGATCGAAACTTTTTTAAAAAGTTGGATTTTTATTTTTTGATTTTAAAATCGCAAAATCAAAGGGGAAAACAAAAACGTTATAATACTAGGTAGGGTTTCCTAACCCTATCTGGTTTTTATACCTTCTAAAGTTTAAATTTCCGTAAAAAAAACATTCCACACCATACCGATTAACCAATTATTTGGTTAAACATCTAATAATATCCAAGGGTTCTTAGGCTAAATACCGATTTATTTTTTGCCGAAATCTGGAAATTTAGAAAAATAGTTTTTTCAAATTACTGGAAGCCAAGCTCTAATGAAAAGCTCATGGATTTTTATCTTTTTTTTTGAAAAAAATTGAGAATTCACCCAACCGATTTTCGCTTTTGATCGTCTTCTTTACCAGCACATCTATTCTCATGTGATGGGCGATAATTATTTATTTTATGTTGTAGGGGTACGGCATAAATAAAAGGAAAGCTAAATGTTATAATACCAGATAAATTCTATCTGGTATTATTTCTTTAGAAGTTTAACTGAAATTAAAAAGGTTAACTTGGATTTGTAAAAATACCCTTAGCTTGTAAACAGAAGCTGAGGGTATTTTTTTGCTAAACTTTCTAACAAAGCTTTCGTTAAAACCTCCTCTTCCTCCTAAATCAAACACTTCATTCTTTATTAATTTTAGCACTTCTAATCCAACGATGACCTAAGATGAATTTTTCCTCAATCAAAAATCTAGTTCTATTCGCCATTCTAATTTTTACCATTGGATCTTGTGCTAGTAGTTCAAAAACACTTGTTAATGTAAAATGTGTATATACATTTCAGGATGTGGCGAATGAGTTGGATCAACAGAAACTTGAAAACGCTATTGTTTCTGTTATAGGCTCAGATTTTAAAAAAACAGGTTCAGACTCCAACCCTACCTATACATTTGTGGCAAAAAATGCAGCGCAAATAGATGAGATCCACAATAATATCAAAAACCTAAAGAGCGGTAAAGACAAGGAGAATATTCCAAGTAAAATATTCAATAGCACCGCCAACCAAGGCTCAGCCTTTTATATGGAAAAACCAGAATATCATGTAACCTATGGTTCTATAGGCCTTCAAGCTAAGGTGGAGGTAATTGTAAACTTTAAAATTACGCCTGGCAGTAAATTATGGTATAAACCCCAGGATCAAATGGAAATTGATATTACAGATAAGGTAGATAAGAAGGGAAATGTGAAATTTGCCACCAAAATCACCAAAAACCAAGAATATATATTAGGTCGCACTTCCTATAAAGGTGCAGAGCGATTTATTCAGGTAAATATATTTACAGGAGAAGTCTCGGAAATCAATCAAAATCAGTACCGCTAGGAAATTGAAATTTTACTTACCTACGATTTTATACAGCTCACCGACTTCAACTATTTCGTTCACCTAATTCTACTTGCAAACCCAACAGACTGGTGCTATGTTTGGATCATCAATTAACAATCAAACTATAAGTGATGACTGAGGAAATAAAAACCAGAAGAAGTAGAAAAGGAATGTTTACAGGCTTGCTCATCTTAGTGGCAGGTGTTATTTGGCTGTTGGACAATATGGGATATTATGCCCCATCTTGGCTATTCCGTTGGCCAATGATTTTAATAATAGTAGGGATTTTCTCAGGCTTAAATGATGGGTTCCGAAGACCAGTTACTTGGATTCTAATTGGAATCGGTACTGCTTTTACTCTTGGCGATATTCTGTATATACCCTTTAATTTATTCGAATATTTTTGGCCTATGATGGTCATCCTAATTGGATTGATCATCCTAATTAGACCCAAAAAGGAAAAGGTAATTAAAAACCACTTCGACGGCAGTACCACGGTGAAGGATGAAGAAGAATTTGAGAAGGGAAATTTGCTAGATGGTTTGGCATTATTTAATGCAACGAAAAAGAATATCTTTTCCAAAAATTTTAAAGGAGGAGAAACGGTAACAGTTTTTGGAGGTACAGAAATTAATCTACTTCAAGCAGATTTTGAGAAACCAATAACGATTGAAGCAGTTGTTGTATTTGGCGGATTAAAACTTATTGTACCCCAAAACTGGGATGTAAGAATTGAAGCCACAAATATCCTAGCTGGTATCGACGATAAAAGATCCTCCTCCATCCAGGTTCTACCAGAAAATAAAGTTCTAATCCTCACTGGAATTGTTGTTTTTGGCGGCATTGATATAGTGAGTTATTAAGAAAAAGAGAAACCAAACCGATCTCAACCTATTTATCTGAATACTATTCGGATTTTGGGTTGAGATTTTTTGTAGCTTTTCATTCGCATAAAATAGCCCTTGAATATTGAATGTAAATCCACTAATTTATAAAAGAAATACCTCCTACCTCCTCCTTGCACTCTTTGTTGCTGGGGCATTGCAAATAACAGGAAGTGTAAAATTTCTCAACCAAAACTCATTTTTCAGTCTCATTGATGCTTCCATAAACTGGATTTTTATTGGACTGATCATTTTCTTCATCACCAACACTCTTTCCTTTTATCATCCTAGAAACGGAAAAATTGCTCTGAGCTTAATAGCACCAACTATTTTATCTTATTTAAATTTAGAAATATGCCAGTTTTTAATTGAAAGTATTATTTCCGATGAAGGCTATTTAGAATTTGTAGAATCCAGTAAATTTTACAGGTTTACAGTGATGTTTCTAATCCTGCTCGCCTGTACAATCATTAATTTAATTTGGTATCAGTTAGGTGAAAAGCAAGAAAGTATTCGAAGAAATGAGGAAGTTGCTACACTGGCCAAGGATGCAGAATTATTTAAATTAAGACAGCAACTTCAGCCACATTTCTTGTTTAATAGTTTAAACTCCATAAACTCACTTATTGGGAGTAGACCTGAAGTGGCAAGAAGGATGGTCCAACAATTATCCGACTTTCTCAGAGGAACTGTAAATCGAAACGATCAAAGTATCGTTCCTTTAAAAGATGAATTGGAATACCTTAAATTGTATTTAGATATAGAGCAATTTCGTTTTGGACATCGATTAAATGTAGAATTCAATTACGATGATGAAATTCTTGAAATTAAGGTTCCTACGCTAATACTTCAACCTCTTTTGGAAAATGCTATAAAATTTGGTTTATACGGAACGGTAGGAAACATTAGTATTTTCGTAGATATCAAAAATGTAAATGGAAATTTACACTTCCATATTCAAAATCCATATGATGAAGATACTCAGGCACCCAAAGGGACTGGGTTTGGATTAAAATCTGCCCAAAGGCGTTTGTATTTAATTTATGGAAGACAAGATTTGCTACAAACAAGCAAGGAGAATCAAAAATTTAATTTGTATTTAAAAATCCCAAGAAGTTATGATTAGGGTCCTTATTATAGATGATGAGCCACTGGCTTGTGAACTCATTCAAGAATACCTTGGGGATTTTGTCGATGTTAAAGTAATAGGCTTTTGTCATGATGGCTTTGATGGCTTAAAATCCATACAGGAAAATCAACCAGATTTGGTGTTTTTAGATGTTCAAATGCCAAAGATTAATGGATTTGAAATGTTAGAAATCTTGGACAATCCACCTGCGATTATCTTCAGCACGGCTTTCGACCAATATGCCATTAAAGCTTTTGAAGCGAATGCTGTAGATTATTTATTGAAACCCTATGATAAGGTAAGATTTAAAACCGCAGTGGATAAGTTCCTTAATAATCCAACAAACCATTTTAAGGAATCAAAATATATCGCTGATCTCGGGCTTCAACAAAAGGAACAGAATAGAATAGTGCTAAAAGATGCGGGGAAAATTAAAATTATTCCCGTAAAAGACATCATTCATCTAGAAGCTGATGATGATTATGTGAAAATATATTCCATTTCCGGAAAGTATCTGAAAAAGAAAACTCTACAATTTTATGAAGATGGGCTTTCCAAAGAATTATTTTGCCGGATACATCGCTCACATTTAATAAACCTCTCCTTTTTAGAAAGGATTGAAGCCTACGAGAAAAATAGCCATATTGCCCTCCTAAAAGATGGCTCAAAAATTCCAATTAGTAGAAGTGGATTTCAAAAAATAAAGAATATGCTTCATATTTAATCTGCAGCTATTTAAACAATTCCGTCAAGCCTTTTCCTTATCCCTGGGATTTAGATTAAGACAAATTGTTTACAAAATTCAAGGGAAATTCATTCATCCTCCAACAGCTCCCTCATTTGTGATAATCCATTTCACAAACCCTTATTGCCCCTTTTATTTATCACTTTCCATCTTGTTATTAGGCCATTCTTTTAAAATTATTTTTTTATCAAATTAGTTAGATAGAAACAATTCCTTTATTTGTTAAGAAAAGGCATACACCCTCTTTATCAATCACTTAAGAAAGAAATTACTTCCGAGCGATTCAACATTCAAATTGCCAATGTTTTTCCCCTTACAGCAAATTTAAAGGGATGAGTTTTTATCTAGCAGCTCTCTCCTTCGCTTATACGATTGTGTTTGTTTTTAATAAATCCAACAGAGAAAATTCCCTATAAATAATGCCATTTTAATCCAAGTAACATTTTCAAACCCTAGTAATAAACTTTAGAATTTTTTCTAATTTCAGAAATGAAAACTCGAAAAAGATGAAGTCAATTACAAAAAAAATCAACCTAATCCTCTACTTCCAATTGGCCCCTAAAATTTCAGATAGGCCCCAACTAAACCCGAGATCTTCCATTCCTTAAGCTTGGGAATTACTATTAATTACACCAGTATTAAAAAGTCCTAATTCAAACTTTTTAAAAATTAATAGTCATGAAACACCTGAAAATAATCAGCCCTCTACTTTTTCTTTTATTAATAAATAATCAACTATTCTCACAATTTAATCATATTGGATTTCAAGTTCCAGACAGCATTTTCAATGATCATCCCTTTCAGCAAATGGATACCTCATCCTTATTAAGCAGCGCTGTACTTTGGGATAGGATTAATCCCAATTTTGATTTTGAAAGCTTTCAAGGATTTAATGATGCGGAAGCTAGCAACTCACAAATTTTTAATCAATCATATATAGACATCCATTCAGCCTTTATAAACCCCTTGCCTCTTAATTATGATCAATTTCTGGAAGAATATGAAAACCAGGTTCTAGCGCATAATGCCCTCCCCATAGCATCTTATAGCATAGAATACCAGAAAATAAAAAGCCATGCCCTCGATAGTGCTTTAATAAGCATAGTAGATAGTCAATTCGTAATAGGGCCGAATAAAAGTGAGAATCCAATGAATACCCAATATTTATGGCAAATTTCAAGTGTAGCGGACCTTGTTCCTAATCAAGAAGTATTCAGGGTGGTTTTTCCAGAGGTTCTTAGCATCAACAATTTGTCTCCTTCTGAAAACTTCACCCAAATGAGCGTTGATTTTGACGATGGCTTAGGTTATCGAACCGTATTCTGGGATAGTATTATTGATGTACAATACAATGATGAACCAGGCACTGAAAAGCTGGTAAAAGTAAAGTTCAGCAATCCTTCAGGAAGCAACAGCTTTGCATTTTTAAAATGGAAAACCACAAGTACAAATTCTTGCCAACCCCCTCTAGATGACGCTCCATGGCCAGGACATATAATGACCTATCCCTATACTACAATAATTAATAATCAAATTCATGTCAACCAAAGCACAACGCTCAGTGTTAATAATTTAATCGAAGCAAGCATTCCCTATAAGGGTGAAAAGGCCTTGGGAAAGGCCTATATCAAATATAGAAATTCAGCCCCCGCAAATAATACCCAATTTGATAAACCGATGATTTTTGTGGAAGGCATAGACTTCAGTCCACCATTTTCAAAATTCAATTCGAACTCTCAAACTCAATTTAATCCATATCAGGATAGTGAATGTTTAGGAGATGTAGGCTGGCCAACTCTTTGGGGCTGTGATAGTAAATATCCATTTCAAAAAGCACCAGCTTATTTAGACTCTCTATTGAATGAAGGATATGACATAATTATGCTTGACTTCTGGGATGGAGCTGATTATATACAAAGAAATGCCTTCCTTTTAATTGAGTTGATCAATAGAATAAATCAGAACAAAATTGGGGAAGAGCAAATTGTAATTCTGGGTGCAAGTATGGGGGGACAGGTAACACGTTGGGCATTAAACTATATGGAAGAAAATGAAATGGACCACTGTGTAAGGCTATTTTGTTCTTTTGATAGCCCCTGGAAAGGTGCACATATTCCATTGGCCTTACAAAGTTTTCTAAAATATATGGCAGAGGATGGCAATAAGTCTCTTGCCCAAGGGAGATTGAAGGATTTACGAAGGCCAGCAAGCAAACAACTGATATTATATCATATTGATGAATGTGACGATCACTTTTCTACAAAAAGCCTCTTTGGAACGAAAAAATGGAATGTCAGCTATAACTTTCCCAACCTACAAACCTTTGCTACTCATTCCCTATTCGACCAATTCTACCAAGAAAATATAGACATGGGAGATTTTCCAAAAAACTGTCGAAATGTGGCAATTGCTAATGGGAATAATCTGGGATTAAGAGATTTTAGCAATGGCCAGCAGTATATAAATTACGATCAATCCTGTTTTGGTTTTAAAAACAAAGCAAAACTTTATGCAGAAGGAGCCGGCAACAATATTATCTCTGAACTAAACACGGCCATACCATTTAAGGAGGTGTGGGAAAAACGGTATAAAACCTTTAACACCCATAAATTAGATAATTCACCTGGGGGGTACAGAAGTGATTTTTCGGAAGTGAAAGCAAGTCTCATAGCAGCACTTGCAAATTATGGATGCTACCACAATCCAAGTTTAATACGGAGTAATGCAACTTTTATTCCCGTCGTTTCCGCATTGGCTCTAAGCAATAATGATTGGGATTACAAACTTAAAGGACAAGTTGGAGAATATTCCTGCTTTAAATCCGGAATTACTCATTTTGAAGGATATATAGCCGCTACAAATAATGAAGAACATGTTGAAGTAAGTGATGAAAATATGTCTTGGTTTTTAGATCAAGTGAGAAAAGGAGAGAAAAAACTTGAAAATCACAATGGTGGAATCTTAGTCAAAACCTGGAACAACCCACTAGAAAATAAACATATCGGAGGCTTAGAAATAAATTCCGGCGGCAGCCTATATATTAATGCCAATCGTCCTATATATGATGAAGCACCAAAGCCATATGCCAAAAATTTCCCACCTCAAGGAGGAATAGCAAAGGTGATTATCGGAAATCCATGTAATTCAAACAACACCGTGAATATTAATAATGGTGGGAAGTTGATATTAGGTGATAATAATATTCAAAATATAGATGGAAATAACCAAGCTGAAGTTCACATTGCAAAGGGAGCGATAGTTAATGTTAATAATGGTGGACATATTTTCATCCATGAAGGTTCCAAGCTAATTATCGACAAAGGAGCCAAGCTATCCATTAAAGCCGGTGCTAGTATAGAGCTATTATCATTTGGAAATATTATCGTAGAAGATGGAGGTGAATTAGAATATTTTAAAGATGCAGATTTTGGACTATTGGATAATGATGCGAATATTCACATTAAGGGGAAATTGGTGGTAAGATCCAATGCTACCTTTACTTTCAGAGGGCAGGGAAAACTTATATTAGATCAAAAAATTCCTTGGCTATTAGATAATAAGGGAAACCCTTATTTGGATCTAGCCAATTACATGCAAATTGATTCTGGTGCCAAGTTTAAATTAATGGGCAATTCACCCATGGACAAGTCCAAAACCCTTATGGAATGCAGAAGGCCATTTTATTTTAAAGATGGATCCGGAGGCATTTTTGAGGAGGTGGATATCCTAAACGGAGCCATTAAATTAAATAATGGTGCCCTGCTTTTTTCATTTGGAAAAACCTTTATCAGCAATGCAACTATAAGCTCCGGCGATTCTCAAAAACACGGTGGATTTCGAATTTGGAATAATGGCTCCTATAACCTCATTAGAAACACGGACATAAAAAATGGAAACTTAGGGGTATTTGCACAAGGTTTTACAGGAGCAAACAGTCTTAATTTTAATAATTGCAAATTCATCAATAATAAAACAGGCTTAAAAATTAATGGCGGAAGTTTCAATTGTAGCAATGTAGATTTTTACAATAATATTCTGGATATAAAAGCCGAAGCCTTAAGTGGAGAATCCATTATCCGTTATAGTGATTTTGATAATTCAGGCCTGGGAATTACCAATAAATCCATTCTTGTTACAGGGCAACAAGGAAGCCTATTGGGTTTAGACAATTGCGTGTTTAAAAATCACTCCACTTTCATTAGAGCAGTAGGTATTGATTTAAGGGCAGATTGCTCTGAATTTAACAATAGTGATGTGGCCATCAACCTAGAAGATGGGATATTGTATATCAATGAAGATGCTGGTAATATTTTCAAACAAAATGTTTCCCAAAGTATATTATTAACAGGAAATACTAGTAATAGTGGCATCTTTTTGAAAGATGGACAAAATATTTTTGAGAAAGATAATAATATGTATAATCGATATTTTAGACATATTGATGGTTATTTCCCAGGTGGCTTCCCTCAGTCCGATTTTATGCCTAACAATATTGATATTGATGCTGATAATAATTCATTTGATTTATATAATCCATTTAATCATCCTGAAAACTTTTTTTTCTTTCTCAGCTATAATGGGAATATCCCAACCTACCATGACATTATTATAAACAATAATCTGAGTAATGCCGATTGTAATTCACCCAGCACCTTAAGCGATGTTCATCCTTTAGGACCGGTAGTAATGCAGTTTCCGGGCAGCGGTGGAAAGGTCCATATTAATGGAAATAGTGAGCCATCCGATTTAAAACTCGCCGCATTGGAGGCTATTGACCATTTAAGCATTGTAGAGGAAGAAAGAAATGACCTTGAAGCTCTCAATCAATTCTTAGATATTTTAGAATCACCTATTTCTCAAGCAGATGCCAGTAGTTCAGGAATTTTACATGCCTGTTACAAAGGTGCATTTAATGCTTTAAATAATGCCTACCAATATGAAAAGCTCATTCGCCCTACTGGCAACCAACTAGGTCAACCCCAAGAGCTAAGCAATTTAATCTCAATGATTCAATCCAAAATCAACTTGTTAAATCCTCTTACCGATAGTAATGATATGCCAAGCAATTTTCAATTTCATCTAGACATGGTGCACAGCTATCGAGTAGCTGGGTTTTATTCGGATGCACTAACAGAATTAGGCAATTATAATAATTGGACTTACACCTATGAACAACAGCAAAGATCTGGCTATTGGTCTTGTGTTTGCAGGGCAGAAAATGATTACCAGCAAGGGGATATTAAGGAGGAAGGATTCATCTATGAAATGGAGCAATGTCAGCAATCTTTTGCTGGTTATAATTATAAAAGACAAGTTAGGAACCCAGAAAGGAAGCTAAGCCAAAACCAAGTTTTCGACTACCATCCGCAACCTGTTATAGACCAGTTATCCCTTTTCGTTGAACCAGAAATTTCTGGATTGGTAAAACTGAGAATCACCGATTTAAGTGGTAAGGAAATTTTAAAAGAAGAATTTATGTGGTTGGGTAACCGTCATGAAATAAACCTGAGTTTTTTAAAGCCCGGGCTGTATTTCCTTCTCTTAGAATCTAAGGATGTTTCCAAAAAAATAAGAATCCTAAAATCTTAGCTTATGAATAAAAAGGCAATGACCTACTTTTTATCTATTGTTTTACTTATTCCTCTTTCTTGTGAAAGGGAAAGAGGAACTTATACTAAA
>TARA_R110002096_G_scaffold44526_8_pt1 | contig 141899 bp, 109 predicted proteins | sample TARA_R110002096 | Tara Oceans TARA_R110002096 (sample SAMEA4397295) | marine metagenome | biome: Polar Biome; feature: [DCM] deep chlorophyll maximum layer (ENVO:01000326); material: water (ENVO:00002006), including particulate matter (ENVO:01000060) such as... | depth 35 m
GACTCCCCAAGCGATGGAACAACGAGATCTTTCATCGCCGGGAATCGTAATACAGCGCCGAGTAGCTAGCTCCCTTTTGCCCGAGTTTCTGCCGAAGGTTTCGCACCGCGTTGAATCCGATCCGGAGCAAGCACATCCTCAAGTGCGGGACCATCCACAACCCCGACCGGGCCATCCTCGTCGAGCCCGCTCAAATCCAGACGCTGCAGCTGACGATTGCCCTCGATGCGCAGCGCTGCAAACGACTCGAGGGTGTGAAGCGCACAGGTTGCCAGACTGGCGTTGTCGACAACTTCAAGAGCACCTCCAACGGTTTGCAACGAGCCCAGGAAGAGCCCCTGCAGGCGCCAGTTTTCGGCCACGCGAAGCGTGCCGCCGACGCGCTCCAGCGTGCCCAATGCCGAGGCATCGATAAACTGATAGCTTGGCCCAATAACTAAATCGCCTTCAACCGAGACAAGCCCCTCCAGATCCGTGGCGGCGTCCAAGGCGCCCCCGATGTGCAGATCGCCTGTGACATGGGTGCAACCGCGAAGTCGCTCGGCATCATCGCTGTGCCAAATCTTGCCGCCGCTGCAATCCTGCTTTGGCGATGACGCCTTTTGAGCACCACCGCAAGCGAGGGCCAAGATGGCCGAAAGGGCTAGCAGGTTGTGGGTGCGTCTACGCTCTCGCCTGCACATACTTTTAGATACCTTTGAATGGTCTCGTGCAAGCCGAGGTAGAGAGCATCGGCCAAAAGAGCGTGGCCAATGCTTACTTCGAGCATCTCGGGAATGTTCTTACCGATGCGCGGCATGTTGCGAAGGTCGAGGTCGTGCCCAGCATTGACGCCCAGCCCTTGCGCCGCAGCTTCTACGCAGCACGCCTGCAGTCGCAAAAATTCGCGCTCTTCATCCTTGGTGCCAAAGGCATCGGCATAGGGCTCGGTGTAAATCTCAACGCGCTGGGTGCCGGTGGCTGCTGCGAACTTCATGTTCTCGGCGTCTGCGTCCATGAAAATGGCACTGCGAATGCCGGCAGCATTGATGCGCTCCATAATCGGCGCCACAACATCTTGTTGCTCCGGCAGGTTCCAGCCGTGGTCGCTTGTGACCTCGCCTGGCGTCACAGGCACCAAGGTGAATTGCGTTGGACGAATCTCCAGGGCCAAGGCCGTGAGTTCCTCGCGCTGATCGCCCTCGAGGTTAAACTCCACACCGCGGTCTTTTGCGAGTTTGCAAAGATCGTAGACATCCTCGACACGGGTGTGGCGATTGTCTTCTCGCCAGTGCAGCGTAAGGCCTTGGACGCCTGCGGCAATGCAGGCTTCGGCTGCAACCCGAGGCGACGGATTTGTTGCGCCCCGAGAATTGCGCAGCAGCGCTACCTTGTTGAGATTGATCGAAAGATTGATCGCCATGCGCTAGGCATACCGCCCACAACCGCCAAAGGGCAAGCGCACGCGACTAGACCGTCGAGCAAAGGAATTGATCGGGGCTCGCGACGGGAGTTGGGTTTCAGGCAAGGCGCGAATGACGAGCTTGCTGGGGCAAGAGAGGAGCTGAGCAACGACGAGCCGAAGGCGTCCTGAGAGCCAAGAACCGAGCGAGCACCATCAAGATTTATGCTCGGCGGTCTAGAGGTCGGTGGCAATGTTGCGGCGCAAGTAGCTAACCGTCTCGACCAGAGTTAGGCCTGGATCGCGACTCTCAAAGCCGAGCTCGCGGGATGCCTTGGTCGAATCGATCCACCAAAAGTGCTGGCTCATGTCGACGGAAATTTTGTCGACGGGCGAGTCTTTGCCAACTGCACGATAGACCTCTTCCATGAGCCCTGCCCCAAAGCGTTGCCACTTTGAAGGCAGCTTTAGCCTTGGCGCGTTCACCTTGGCTGCGCGCTCGAGCCGGCCAAAAAACTCTTGGAAGGTCCAGTTTGGACCACCGAGCAAATAGCGCTCACCATCTACGCCCTTTGTGAGTGCAGCAATCGTTGCAGCTGCCGCATCGCGCACATCGACAAAGTTCATGCCGCCCTGGGGTACGACAGGAATTTCGCGACGAAGAAACTTTAGAACATCTTCTGTGGATGAGAGGCGTCGGTCGCCCGGTCCAAGAAGCAGGCTTGGATTGATGACCACAACCTCGATGCCAAGCTCTTTGCCAAGCTGAAGAGCGAGCTTCTCTTGATAGATTTTCGAAGCGTAGTACGGCCACCCCGCGGCGACTTCGGTTGCGTAGCCACTGCGCTCATCGTGGATTCGCTCGCTTGCCGAGACCGCGATGGTGCCCGAACTTGAAGCCACAACCACGCGTTTTACACCGACGCGCGCTGCCGCTTCGATAAGCCGCCTTGTGCCATCGACGTGGGTTCGCATCATGTGCTGCGCATCGTCAGGATCTCGCGAGACGACTCCAGCAAGGTGGAAGACGCCTTCGCATCCAGCGAGAGATTCTTCAAGCTCGGGGCCCTCCGAGATGCTTCCTCGCACTTGCGCAACGCCGAGCTTGGCGAGAATAGGCGATGACGAGCGAGCCAGAACGACGGGCTCATGCTCGCCGCCTTCGAGAAGCTGACGAACTAGGTGCTCGCCGAGGAAGCCAGTGCCGCCTGTGACTAGGACTTTCATACGCCTGCCTCTTTCAGCGTCACAACAGCATCTGCTGCCGGAACGCGTCCGCTCTCGCCCAGCGTCCACTCGTAGCGATCGGGTGCCATGTCGCGAACCATGCCTTCAACCTCGTAGGCAATGTGGCGATACGACTCGGAGCGCTTGAGCCCCTTGGTCATTTTCTGAAGCGCCTCGTAGCTTTGGAATGGACCGACGTTCGAGACAACTTCTTGGCGCTTTGGAAGGTACGAGCCCTTCGGCATCGCATCGTGGGTACCGCCCAAGTACATCGGCAAGATTCCGACGCCCGCGGTCATGGCAAGGTAGCCAATCGACGGTTTGAAGTCGGTCATAATGCCGGTAGTGCTGCGCGTTCCCTCTGGGAAGATGAGCAGGATGTAGCCCTCGCGCAATACTTCTCCGGCAAGGCGAAGCGACTCGCGAAGAGAACCGTGTCGCTCCATCGGAAGCAGGTTGGTAAAGTTCTCAAAGTACGCTTTGCGAACCGGATCCTCAAAGAAGTAGTCCTTTGCAGCCAGCGCGACAAGCTTATCGCCATGCTCACCAAGCGCGTGTTTCACCAAGCCCATGTCGAGGTGCGAGCTGTGGTTTGCTGCGACGATAAAGCCCCCAAAGGGAGGGATGAAGGTTTTGCCACGCACCTTGGTATCGAGGTAGCGGCTGTAGAGCATGCCTTGCCCAGTTCCCAGTGCAGCCCTGCCCGCATTGGCCAGGACTCCAGGGATTTTGATGTCGTCATCCGATGCGTGATCACCTGCGGCGACGATGGCTTTTGCCGCCTTATCCCGCGCCATCGAGAGGCCTTGTTTGGCAGCAAGCGTTTCCAAGTCGCCAACCGTCTCAAGCTCGGTAATCACGTTTGGGTCCGGCAGCCGCAAACCGGCAGCTTCTAGGGCCACCGTGAGTTCGGTGAGCATAAGTGAATCGAAGCCAAGTGACTCCATTCGGCTATCTGGGCGCACGTCACTGGGTTTGCGCTGCGAGACTTGCGCAACGACATCGCGAACCCAGCGGGTATCTCCGGCATCGCCATCGCTGGCTTCGTCGGCGGCCTTGCGAGCATTAGATGCGCTGCTGGCCACCTTCTCAAGCTTTTCAAGTTCGGCGACAATCTCGCGACGCTTGACCTTGCGAGTCGAAGTCTTTGGCAAGTCGTGGTCCCAAAGGTGCCACAGCTTTACCCGCTTGTAGAGCGGAAGCTTCTTGGAGACTTCTTTGACGTGCTCGCGAACCAAGTCGCGCACAGCCTCGCGGGAAAGCTCTTCGTCGTGCTCGTAGTCGGGCACAAAGAGCGCAGCAACCGTCTCGCCGGTTCCGCTCGATGGCAGACCAACAACGGAGAGCTCTTTTACAAAGTCACAATCTCCGTACAGCTCTTCGAGTTCGTCTGGATAGACGTTCTCGCCGGATGCGCCAAGGATCATTTCCTTCTTGCGACCAACGATAAAGACGTTGCCATCTTCGTCGATACGACCGAGGTCGCCAGTGTGAAGCCAGCCGTCGCGAATCACTTCGTCTGTGGCCTCTGCGTTCTCGTAGTAGCCCTTCATTACGTTCGGGCCTTTGCCGATAAGCTCGCCAATACCATCTTCGTTTGGTTCGAAGACTTGCACTGCAATGCCCGGTAGAGCGCGACCAACGCTGCCCTCTTTGACAGGATCGCCAGGTCGCTGAACCGCCAAGACCGGTGATGCCTCGGTCATTCCGTAGCCCTCAAAGAGCCTAAAGCCCATGCCGCGGAACGACTTCATCACCTCTGGCGATAGCGCGGATCCGCCACTGATCATGAGGCGAATGCGGCCGCCAAGTTCGCGGTGAACTGGGAAGAAGACAAGCCGACCAAGATCGACCTCAAGTGGTGTCTTCTCGCGGAGCGCACGATTTACATCGACGATGGCATCGAAAGCGCGCTCGACCAGTGGGCCGCGCTCGCTTACGCGCTTGCGCACGTTTCGGTGCAGCAATTGCCAAAGCGCGGGCACGCCGACCATGCCGGTGATGTGGCCACACTTAAAGCCGGCGCTCAGTGCGTCGGCGTTGAGTGCGTCGAGGTAGGTGATGGATGCGCCGTGCATCAGCGGCATCAATAGGCCTGCCGAGAACTCAAAGGTGTGGTGCATCGGCAGCACGGAGAGCAAGCCATCGTGCTTGTAGAGCCTAAACGTCGACGACAGCTTTGCTGCCATCGAGGTGAGGTTCTTATGGGTGAGCATGACGCCCTTTGGCTGCCCTGTCGTGCCCGAGGTGAAGATCACCGAGGCAACCCTGTCACCTTTGCGTGGTGGCAGTTCGACAGGCGTGCTGTCCTTAGGCGTATCCAAGATATCGTCGTAGCTCACGACCTCGACATCGGCCACGAGCGTCGCAAGGGCTGCCACAATCGCTTTGCGCTCGTGACCTGCCTCGCATTCGATCTTGTCATCCTCGACAAGGCGATCACAGACTTTTTCTGAGATGATTAGAATCTTTGCGCCTGATGCAGTGAGCACATTCCCCACTTCGGCAAGTGAGAGTTGCGAGTCCATCGGCACAACCGTGGCACCAGCCTTCAGTGCGCCAAAGTACCCGATGCTCCACTCGGGGCGCCCTTCGCCCATGATGGCCACGCGGTCTTCACTCTCGACACCCCAGTCGCGAAGATTCGCAGCCGTGCGCTCGGCGAGAACACCGAGGCGCTCGTAGGTGTAGACGATTGGCGGCGCATCGGGCGTCTCGGTCTCGAGAAAGCGCAGTGCGACGCGATGCTTGTTGAGCTTGACCGAAGAGTCGAAGAGCTCGAGCATGTCTTTGTAGGTGTAGACCGAGCGCGGTTTGACGCCGAACTCATCGTCGAGCATCGGGAAGACCCACTCGACAAGACCTGGGAAGTGGCTATCGATCCAATACTGGCGCCAATCGATCTCGGTCGGCGTCCACATCATTCGATCTTTATCGCGCTCGGGAAGTCGCTCCCACAGCGCCGTTAGATTGTCCGAGCGAAATGCGATTTGGTGGTCGTGGATGAACGGCTCAAATAGATCCATAAGATCCATAATCTGCTCGCTCATCACTGAGACTTTTTCTAACTCTTCTTGTGCGCGCTCGGCAAAGGCGGCAAGCCGTGGAGCTCCCCACTTTGGCATGCGCTCATCGATCTCTTTCGAAACCCTGTCGACAAATTTCTTAACCTGCGGCGTCCCGATTCGGTGGAACGTTTCGCGGCTTACGGGGTGCGCCTCGCGCCTCACCTGCAAGCGGTTCTTCCACTTATTCTCGCCGGCGTCGGCCTTGTCTTTGTAGTAGCCGCGGACCGCTAAGCCCGAGAGCTCGCAGAGCCTCTCTGAGGACACCGGATTCACTCCACTAGAGCCTGCCTGATAGACCGACTTGTGCTCGTTGCGAATCACTGCAGCGGTCGCCATGACGATCGCTGTGCACACCATATCGACGGGGATGATGTCGAGGTTGGTGTTATCGCCCGTGACGATGAGCCGCTGGCCTTTGAGCATCGCGTAGACGAGCGGTGCCGTTGTATTGAAACCCTCGTTCCAACCGACCTTCGGAAAGGAAACCGACGACTCAACGATGGCAGGACGCACGATGCACGAGCGCACGGATTTATCCTTTAGGACAACCTGCTCGCCAAGCGACTTTGAATAGGTATAGGTGTTGCTCCAACCCCAATGCTCGGCGCGCTTCATGCCGACATCGGTGAGCTGCTCGTGAACCCAGAGCTTGCGCTCGCGGGCCACCGAGAGTTTTAGCGTGGACTTATCGTCCGGATCGCGACGCTGGCTGCGCAGCGTGCTTTGCGCGCGCTCGCGGAACATCGAGATGTGGCGGCGGTCTTTTGCCAACTCGCGTACTTGCTCGATGACACGCTCGCAATCGGCGATTTCGGCATCGGCATCAAAGTCATCGTCGACAAGCTCGTTGTTGCGCGGGAAGTAGCCGACCACTTCGTCGTCTTCCATGATGTCGCCATCGCGGCGGCCAGCAACGTAGCAAGTTGAGATGTGCACAAGCGAGGCGTCGAGCTTGCGCGCCAAGTCCAAGCAGTGGCGCGCACCTTTGGCGTTGATGCGAATTGCACTTTCTAGTGAGGGCGTAAACGAGACCAAGCCCGCCGAGTTGATGATGGCGTCAATGCCGCCCATCTCCTCGAATGCAGCAAAGTCGGCGTCGCCGAAGTTGCACAGCGGCCGACCGATGTCGCCACCAACCGGCAAAACCTTGTCGCGGAGATAGGCATCAAAGCCCTCGCCGTAGCGATCGCGAACTGGGTCAAAGGCCGGTGACGTTGCCACCTTCTTAAAGAAGCGGTCTTCGGCGGTATTGCCCATGCCTGGGCGAACCAAGGCAACGATTTTGCCAATTTCTGGGTATCGATCCAGCAACATGCTGATCGCGACCTTGCCGACAAACCCCGTGCTGCCGATCAGCATGATGTTTTTGCCCTGCAGGGTCTCGGCAATATCCAACGGTGGCATCGCGGTCTCGGTGCTCATCAGAATACTTCCTAGATAACGTCGGTGATGAGGAATGGGGGTTGGTGCAGCATACTAATCTGTGCGGATTGCCCCATTGAAGAACGTCCCATGGCGATAGCTTCGGCCATAGATCCAGCGGTTTCCCAGCCAAGCATTGCAGGAACGGTCTCGTTGTCGGCACCGACAACAATCACGCGGCCCACCTTCTCGCGACCGCGCTGCCCCCAGTAGTACATGTAGAAGGGGTGCGCGCCGTGGTAGGCGTTTCCGCGTCGGTACATCTCGACGTAGGTTGGGTTGTAGGCAAACTCGTCCTGATACTTTGTCTCAAGCTCGTAGGCGTCCTTGGTTTCGGGCAAGAGACGATTGAAGAACTCGATGTACGAGGGGTGATGAACCGGATCCCACTTATCGCTGCAAGGGTGGGTAATGATGAGAACCCCGCCTTCCTTGAGAAGCGATTTCTTGCGGTACATATGATAGAGGTAGCCAAGAGCCAGCACCTGGACCAAGAGCGGGTTAAGCGCCTTGGAGTTCACGTTGTACGGTGAGAGGTACGGGATGCCGGTAATCATGATGTCGGCTTGGCCCTCGACCTCGACAGCGTACTGCTCCCAGCTCTTCTCAAGGGTTTTGGCGTGGCATGGATCGCAGGCTCCTGCGTAAACGCCGATGAGATCAAACGCCGCTGGCACTCGGTGAAAGAGTTCACGCCTGGCCGCAAAAGGCATGCGATCGAGGGCCCACTTCATGCCTTGAAACTTGAGCCTATCGCCCTCGGTGTAGTCGTCTTCCTTCTTCATCAGGAAGTCCATCGGGCCGTCAAACATCTTGTTGTTTAGAACCGTCTCGATGTGAAAGACCTTGATCTCTTTTTCGACAACGCGGCCAATGCGACCAATCGACGAGGCAAGCGCCGAGTTATCTGGATCCATGTAGGAATCGGAATCGACAATCGCCTTTGGCGTGTGGTGCGACTTGAGACTCTCGTAGCCAGTGAGGCCAACGCCCATCGACTTTTGCCCGCCGTTCATCGGAACCAAGTTGAGGTTCACGTAGATGCAGAGATCCGAATCGGCAGCGCGCTTGTTGGTCTCGACAAGCTCGCCGTGACGAGTTCGGCCAAGCACGACCATTCCGTCTGGATCGCACGCATCATGGTTGTAGAGCCTATCTGGCCAGTAATCGCGCCACACCTTTGGGCCGACCATGCGTTTGATCTCGTGGTCGTGCAGCCGGCGGTGAAGTGCCAAGGCGATGATGATTTCGACATCGTCAACACCGTGGTCGGTAAGCATCTCGCAAACAATCTCGAGGACCGTTTGGCGAATGTCGGGCGTGCGCATCATTGGCAGCGGCATCGAAATGTCGTCGACTGCAATGGTCACCTTCATGCCCGGCTTGAGCATCGAGTGCAATGGATCCATGCCCTCGGGATGGTTTAGCGCATAGCGAATTGCAGCGACCCGATTGTCGATGCCAGCGAGTGGCGCCTTTGGGTAGATGCATCGCGTGCCGATGGGTAAATCTTCGACAGCAAAGTTCTCACCGGAGAACATAATCCGCGGTGCGGAGTCGGTGTCGATAGTAACAATATGCTCGCGTGCGGCGGAGCGTGTACGTGGTCTGCTGGCTGCCATAGATCGGTCCTGGTTTAACGTAGTTCTACGACTGGCCAGTCATAGGAAGTAGCCACCGCACGAAGGCGGCGGTCGGGGTTACAAGCGGTAGGCCGGCCAACCACGGCCAGCATTGGGAAATCGGAGTAGCTGTCGGAGTAAGCGAATGACTCGCTTAAATCGAGATTGTGCTCTTGGGCAAATTGGCGCATGAGCACAGGCTTTGTGGCACCACCGACAAACGGCTTTTTGAGCTTGCCTGTGGCAATGCCATTCTTAAACTCGAGGCTGTTGGCGATGACATGCTCAATCCCGAGGTAGCGGGCGAGCGGCATCATCGTGAAGTCGAGTGCGCCGGTCACGATGACCTGCTTGCACCCAGCACGCTGTGACTCTTTTACAAGATCCAACGTGCGTGGAAAGATCTTGGGTTTGATGACTTCTTCAAAGAGCTCTTCTGCGAGAATCTCTAACCGGTCGAGGGAGAACCCTTGATAGTTATTATAGAAGAGTTCGTTGAACCACTTCCGCGAAACTTTGTCAGCTGCGACAAAGAGCGGCACGCTCATCGCGGTCTGAACCGTAGTGCGCAGTGACTTGGACCACGAGGCTTGGCGAGCTGCGTAGAACGCAAAGGTGTGAACAATGTTGATTTGGATTAGCGTGCCATCAACATCGTAAAAGGCGGCGGAATTCTTGTATTTAGGAGACGTCATCACCCTGCTTTTGGGCCGGCACTGTTACGCCACGCGGCTAGGGGGTGTCAACTCTGGGCAGCGCTCAGCAGATCCCAGAGATGCGGACCTCACACAGTCGCTTGCATCTGCCCGATCTTTCGTTCGAAGCATGCGGAAAGGTAGGATTATTTGCCCTAGCCAAGTTCTAACATTTGTGACAAAAAGGCCTGGAACCCCCCTCACGAGGTTGAACCATGGCTCCCCTAAAGACTCTTATTGCCACAAGCGCCCTACTCCTTCCATTACTTAGTCCCGTAGTAGCTAGTTCTCTACTCGGCGGCTGTGGCGAAGATCCGGATCCGGTTCTCGGTCCAGACGATGACATCGACGGCGATGGCTTCTCTGCAAACGAAGGTGATTGCAACGACGACAACCTCTCCATCTACCCAGGTGCTCCCGATCCTTGCGACGGAATCGATCAGAACTGCGATGGAGTCCCCGACGAACTCTTCGACCAAGACAACGACAACTACACAACGTGCAACGGCGATTGCCGGGACAACGACAATACGTCGAACCCAGGCGCTTCCGAAGTTGTCGATGGTCTTGATAACGACTGTGACGGCATCGCCGACAACCACACCGATCAATACGATGATGATGGCGACGGCTACTCGGAGGACCAGGGCGACTGTAACGATCAGCCAACCTCTGGTGGTGCGTTCATCGGCCCCGACGCAATTGAGGTTGCCGAGACCCCCGAGGGCGAACCTGAACTTATCGATAACGACTGTGATGGCATCGTCGATGAGGCTGTAGAGGCTTGTCCTACCGACCTTGAGCCTACAGACCCGTTGGCCCTTGCTGCCGCACTCGACGTCTGTAACGAAGTTATTCAGGCAAGCATTGATCCCGTCGTCGACGATCGCAGCTACGCCATTCTGGATTCCTTTGGCGACACCTACGTGCCGTTTGCTGGGCCAGACTTTACGGTTCTCTCCTCCGGTATTGCCGGTGATACGACGGATCCATTATACGCTGGTCACAGCTCGGATATGGGCAACACGATCTTGCACCCAGCTCCAGCCACCATGGCGCCGATTTGCGGCAGCCCGGATGAAGCAGAAGTAAACGACTACAGCGAAGTCTCGCTAGCGCTTCAGGTGCCGCAGAATGCTCAAGCCTTTTCGTTCGACTTTAACTTCATGTCGATCGAATTCCCCGAGTACGTCTGCACATCGTTCGACGATACATTTATCGCCTATCTCGAATCCGAGGCCTTCACGGGCAACGTATCCTTCGACTCAATGGGCAGCCGCGTTTCAATCAACGTTGGCTTCTTCACTGTTTGTGAAGGAACCGCTGGCTGTACTGGCGAAGCTGACCTCCTCGGAACCGGCTTTGAGTCTGGCGCCGATGGCGGCGGCGGAACTGGCTGGCTCACCACAACGGCTCCTGTCGTTCCTGGCGAGAAGATCAACCTCACCTTTATGATCTTCGACGAGGGTGACCGCATCCTCGATTCGACGGTACTTCTCGACAACTTCCGCTGGGAGCTTGAGGCTATTGACGGGCCAATCACCGAGGGCCGCGAGTTCAAGCGCGAGTTCATGAACTCGGTTGAGCTGCCGCTAAACAGCCAAGAATAGTCAAAGTGAGCAGCCCTGGGTGGGAGCGCCCCACACCAGTGGCTAGCTGCGTTGCCAGGGAGCGAGGTCCTTTATGTGTCGGGGAGACTCCCACCACATGATGTGATCTCGCTCTTCGTTTTCGGATACATTTTCAATAGTTACAAACCCGTTCGGTTGGCCTTACCTTTGCAATTTCGCAGGGCATGGTCCTGATGTCTCGCGCTATACTCACCTCCATCGTCCTAGCCAGCTCCTTTGGGATCGGAGCCTGCGTCAGCCAGGTTGGCGGTGGCGACAATGGATTTGAACCGAGCTGTGATGATGGGCAGTGCGATGTGCAAAGCCGCCGCCGAGACAATGCAGAGAGCATTCGTGACACTGCAGCGGCTGCTGGGCTCAGCAACGCAGTCTTGCTAGCCGGCATTGGCGAAGTCGAGACCACCCTCGCCCATTGTTGGTCGGATGCCCCCTGGGGGTGCAAAGGGCCGAACTCTCCAAGTTGCGGGGGCGGGCCTGTGCTCGCGGGTTCCGCCGATGGTGAACGCGGCGGACTTGGAATGTTTCAGTTTGATGGCGGTACTCATGCTCAAACCGTCAATGACTACGGCCAAGACATCCTCTCCCTTAACGGCAACGTACGAGAGGTGGTTCCGTACCTTGTCGGGCGAGCAATCGAATCGGTCTCTGGCGTGAACACCGAGCAAGAAGCCCTCGATTGGATGAACTCGATCCGCATCGTCGACGGCGACCCAGACTTTGAAGCGTGGCTCGAGTTTATCTCGTGGCGCTTTAACGGATGCAAAGGCTGCACCTCGCAAGAAAACAAGTACCGCGCCGGAACGCACCAGTTGCAGATGGAACTTGGTGCAGACTTCTGGGGCAGCGTTGGCGGCTTTGAGGGCGGCGATAATGGATCGTTCATTGGCTCGGATTGCGGCGAGGATGCGAGCGTCTGCGACTTTGGTGCCGACGGCATCGCGAGCGAGTGTATCGACTGGTTTGATGCCGACGATTCTTCACTCAATGGCTACTGCTCAGTTGCCTGCGAAGGCTTCTGCCCGGATCAAGCCGGTGAGGCACCAACATTCTGCGCAGACTTCCGCAATGACCCGGGCATGTGCGCGACCACGCCGACGTCATCAAACAATGCCTGCGCAGACGTGCCGGGAACCATCCTGCAAGTCGTTCCACGCTTTGTTGGCAACAGTGGAGCCGAGGCAACCTACAAGGGCGTTTGCGCACCTCCTGGCAACGCCACCTCGTGTGTCACCGACGAAGGCCAAGGAGGCGAGTGCTTTGACACCGATACGATGGAATGCGGCGGAACGCTTCACACGGGAGCATGTCCTGGCGGCTCGAACATCCAGTGTTGCACCCGCTAAGAAGAACTCGTACCGTCCTCCTCTACTGCTGGCTGAGTTCGCCTGGCGTCAAACGCGGATGGGCTGTGAACGCGGCTAGGCGGCGGCGACAGGGCCGTCGGCTTGGCTCTCAGCGATAAGCAGGGCCATTCGCCCGTTCATCGCAGCTTCTTCCTCGTCGTCCTGATGATCGTAGCCAAGCAAGTGGCACAGACCATGAGCGGCAAGGTGCACCAATTCTGCGTAGAGGCCTGCCTCGGCTTGGCGCTCGGCGGTATCGATCGAAATCACGATGTCGCCAAGAATCTCGGGGCAAAGGTCGCCGCCCTCGCCCTCTCGCTGTGCAAAGGCCAAGACATCGGTGGGCTTGTCCTTGTGCCGGTAGTCGCGATTGAGCGCGTGAATCTCGTTGTCGTCGCACAGGCGCAAGTCGGCCTCAAGTTCGCGCTCGGTCTTCTCGCTTAGCCAGGCGGCGGCAACCATGCGCTCGAGTTGAGCTTCCAAGCGCTCGGCAAGGCCTTCGGGAAGGCGCCCAAGAACCTCTTCTGAAACACTGAGTCCAAGCATCGCTGCTAGCCCGAAACCACAGTCTCGTAGACTTTCGATTCGACGAACATATTGAAGAGTTCGAGATCGAGTTTGCCGCGATCGACTTCGGACTTGAGAATGTCCAAAGCTTTTGGAAGTGGCACAGCACGCTTGTACGGCCGATCCGAGGCGGTTAGCGCATCAAAGATATCGCTGATCGTCATCATCTTTGCCGGAGCGGGAATCTCTGCGGCCTTTAAGCCCTGCGGGTAGCCGCTGCCATCGAGCTTCTCGTGATGTGTGCCGGCGATAAGCGGAATGTTGCGAAAGGTTCGGCCCCACGGAATCTCTTTAAGGAAGTTGAAGGTGTGCACAACGTGGCTCTCGATTTCTTCGCGCTCGTCTTTTGTGAGCGAGCCCCGCGCGACCTGCAGAGAAATCACTTCGTCGGCGGAGAGGTAGTCATGCTCTTTGCCATCGACGTTGAAGTACTTGCGCGTTGCAATCTCGGCAATGCGATCGAAACCGCCCTGCTCCAAAACTGACGGCTCGTTCGCTTTGAGAATAAATCTGAGAAAATCGTCAATCTCGGCAATCTGCTCGGCAGCCTCTCTATCGCTTGCCTTGAGTTGCTCGGCGACCTGCTCGGCGGTTGCATCCATAAGATAGTCGAGCTTGGTGGTGGCAGCATTTAGTTCGATGCTGCGGCGGATGTACTGAAAGCGCAGGTCGATGGCTTCGCTCTCGTGGCCGTAGAGCTTCTTTGGTTTTACAAGGACGTGCTCGCGAACGCCAACCTTGCCAAAGTCGTGCAAGAGCGCCGCGTACTCGATTTGCTTGATCTCATCGGGCTCAAACTTGAGACTGGCGTAGGTGCCGCTATCGGCCCTATCCACAACTTTTGCCAAGCCAACGGTAAGGTCGGCAACCCGCTCGGAGTGTCCAGAGGTGGTTGGATCACGAGATTCGATTGCCGTGACCGAGGCGTGCACGAAGCCCTCAAAGAGCGTCTTGACTTCGTCGTAGAGAAGCGAGTTCTCAAGGGCGATGCAGGCCTGGGACGCCAGAGTGGTTGCGTAGTTTATCGATTCTTCATCAAAGGGCGAGACGTTCTCTTCAAAGGTCTCAAGACCTTCGAGGCTTAAGACGCCGGCCTTGCGGCGATTGATGAGCTGAATGACGCCAATCACCTGGCTGCGCGCCGAGACCATGGGAATGGTTAGAAGCGAACGACTTTGGTAATTATTCTGGGCATCAAAACTCTTATCGTGAACAAAGCCCCAGGTGTTGTTGCCCTGCCCGGGAGCATCCAGATTGTAGAGGTCGGGAATGTTGATGACTTCGGAGGCGAGCACGCAGGCGCCAACGATCGATGTTGAAGACACCGGCATCGTGAAGCCCTCGGAGGTGATCGGCCGCGAGTCGTTTTGCGATTCGGTAAAGCGGATACGATGCTCTGTAGGGCCTTCTGCGTCGCCTTCTACGACATAGACCGAACCCGCGTCGGCGCCGGTAACTTCGCGAGCGCGCAGCAAGATCAAATTGAGAAGCCGCTGGGTATCGCGCTCCTGCGAAAGCGCGCGACCGATATCGACAAGCAAACTGCTCTCGTAGCGCGCGCGCTCAAGTTGCAATTGCAGCTCGTCCACCTCTTGCGACTCGGAGCCCATGGTGGCATCGAGCGTCGACATAAGAACCGGCATCGACGTTGGCAGCGGAAGCAAGACTTGCCCCTCGGCCGACGTAAGCGATTCAAAATCCTCGAGACTTCCAAGCAGTAGAAGCGTGCAGCCCGGGTGTCTCGCACTCTCGCGAAGAGAGTTGAGCGTGTCCTCTTGCAGCCACTTTGATGGCCCAGCAATGAGCGCGATACGGCTGCCGCGATTGACTGCGACCATGCCGTTTGCCCGGTTTTGCACATGCCAATCGGCAAGCTCTTCTGCATTGCCAACAGCATGTACGACCTCATCAACAGTTTCGAGTCGAGTCACGATGCGCCCATGGTAGCACCGCCGAGCAATCGCGCAGTATTAGCGATCTTCTTTTGCGTGCTGTCGTGCTTCGCGAGCTCGGTCGCGGGCGTCGTAGGCTCGGATAACGTCCATGACCAGCGGATGTCGCACCACGTCGCCATCCTTAAACTCGCAGAAGCGGATGCCTGGAATGTTCTGTAGAACCCGCTGCGCATCGACCAAGCCGCTACGGTTGCCAGAGGGCAAATCGCTTTGGGTCACATCGCCGGTGATCACCGCTTTCGAGCCAAAGCCCAGGCGAGTGAGCAGCATCTTCATCTGCTCAGGAGTTGAGTTTTGGGCCTCGTCAAAGATAACGAAGCTATCGTTTAGGGTTCGTCCGCGCATGAAGGCTAGCGGCGCAACCTCGATGACACCCTTGTCTAGAAGCTTGCGGGCCCGCTCGTAGTCGAGCATCTCGTTGAGCGCATCAAAAAGTGGGCGAAGGTATGGGTCGACCTTCTCCTCCAGGGTCCCGGGGAGAAAGCCTAGGCGCTCGCCCGCTTCGACTGCAGGCCGTGTGAGCACAATGCGCTTAACGACCTTGTCTTGCAGCATGCGCACCGCAAGCGCGACTGCCAGGTAGGTTTTGCCCGTACCCGCCGGCCCGATACCAAAGACCACATCGGCCTCGCGCACGGCGTCGACGTACTCTTTTTGGCGAAGGCTCTTTGGGGTGATCGGACGACCGCGCTTTGGCTTGATAATCGTATCGGAGAAGATGTTCTTAAGCTCGAGATTCGAGTTTGTGCGCAGGGCGTTGACGGCCCGCACCACGTCGTCACTGGCCAAGCCGGCGCCTTGCTGGGCGAATGCATAGAGTTGATGCAGTGCATTGATCGCCAAAGACACCTTGGGCTTGTCGCCCTCCACCGTGATCTCGGTGCCGCGCAGGTGAACAGCAACCTCCGCTGTGCGCTCGAGAAGCTTTAGGCGCGAGTTGCCATAGCCGCACAGTTCCACCAAAGCCTCGGTATCGGAAAAGTTGAGCTTCTCGCGATGCGCAGCCGTGTAGGTGGAAGATGGGACTTTGGACGATGAATGTTTGGACGATGGATCTTTGGGAGTTTCAGACATAGGAATCTCGTACGAAACGCAGGCCCTCGCTACTATCACGGATTGGCCTGCAAAGCCTATGCTGGGCGCATGTCTGGCAAATCTGGAAGTCGCTTTACCGAGCTTGTTTCTGTCATGGCGAAGCTCCTTGAACCCGGCGGCTGCCCGTGGGACCAAGAGCAGACCCTGGCGAGCCTGCGCCCCTACCTCATCGAGGAGTGCTTCGAGCTTGTGGATGCCATCGACACAGACGACGTCGACAACCACCGCGAGGAGCTTGGCGACCTGCTCTTCCAAGTTGTCTTTCAAAGCGCGCTGCGGGCTCGAGATGGCGCCTTTGACGTCGATGACGTGGCGGGAGACATTGCCGAGAAGCTTCGCCACCGTCACCCACACGTCTTTGGCGATGCTACGGCCGCCGACTCCGAAGAAGTTCTCAGCCGCTGGGAAGAGATTAAGCTTGAGGAGAAGAAGGCCAAGGGCATCCACCAAAGCCACCTACTCGATAGTGTGCCAAAGGCCTTGCCGGCGCTGTCCCGGGCCCAAAAGATCTCGAATAAGGTCTCTCGGGTCGGATTTGACTGGGATACCGCAAGCGATTGCCTCGCCAAGGTTCGCGAGGAGACTGCCGAGGTCGAAGAGGCGATGAGCGAGGGTGATACGGCGAAGATCGCCGAGGAGCTTGGGGATCTTCTCTTCGCCACAACGTCTCTGGCTCGCAAGCTTGGCATCGATGCGGCGGGTGCCCTGGCTGCCGCTAATCGCAAGTTCGAGGGCCGCTTTGCCCGGCTTGAAGATCGGCTGGCCGAGGATGGCAAGGCGCCTAAAGACTCGAATTTAGCTGAGATGGATCGCATATGGGATGAGATCAAGCACCTTCCCTAGCGCGCGAGGTCGCAAGTCTTGACATCATCGGTCTGGGCGCGGTAAAGACCGGCGCTCACTCGGACTACCCGAGCACCCAAGGATTTATCGTGGCTAACAACAAGTCTGCAATCAAACGTATCCGTCAGAACGAGAAGGCTCGCCTTCGCAACCGGCTCGTCATGGTCTCCATGCGAACCGCTATCAAGAAGGCTCGCGCCGCTGTTGATACCTCGGCTGAGAACGCCGCGGAACTCATCAAAGTTGCTTCGAGCAGCATCGATCGCGCTGTCACAAAAGGTGCTCTCAAGCGCACCACAGCATCGCGTTACATCTCGCGTCTTACCAGCCGCAAAACTGCTTAGCTTCCCGCGAATCAGGCGTCTCGCACGAGGCGTCTAGATCAAGCCGCGCCGCGTATCCTATACGTGCGTGGCTTTTCGTGCGTGAGGTGAATACTTAGGTTAGCGTACGTAGTCGGCCTATTTCACTTTGGCCAGCCTCGTCGAGATGTCGGAGCAGGATCTCGACTGCAGCCCTTAGCTCTTCTGTGGTTACTTTCATATCGTAACGCCGCCTTTTCCTGTGCCAGGGCTAGCGCTTGGCAAGGCGAATCAGGTCTTGCACGAGGCCTTCGACGACGACCCGCTCGGCCAATCCGCGGCCTAAGACTTTGCTGCTGCCGCCAAAGCCCTTGAGGGTGCGATCGGCTTCGCCAAGACGAGTGAGCGCTTGGGCAACGCCGCGCACCGAGTAGTGCTCGGCTTGCTCTTCGAGCTTTGAAAGCACGAAGGGTGGGACTGCAACCTTCTTGGCGAGTTCGCTTCGGCCAAGCCGCTGCTGCTTGCCGGCTTGGCACAGTCCGAGTTGGCGCATATGCCTAGCCAGCATCATGACCACGCCAATCGAGCTTTGGCGCTGCTCGAACAGCCCAGCAACCGCACGTTGTGCACGAGCTTGGCTGCGGCTTGCGATGGCATCGGTAAGTTCAAAGACCGATCGCTCGCGAGTATCGGCAATTAAATCGTCGACATCATCGACTTCGATGGACTTGCCGTTGGTGTAGAGGGCGAGTTGCTCGATGGCCAGCCCAAGCCTTGCCAAATCGGGCCCGACAACGGTTCCGAGTCGATCGGCCGCACTTGAAGAGAGCTCGGCATTTTGACGCTTGGCTTCTTCGCGAATCCATGGACCAAGGCGCTTGGGAACGCCCAGCTCGTGAAGGTAGCCGAGCTTCTTTGCGCGCTGAAAAAACTTGATGCGCTTGTCGACCTTTTGGCAGAGCGCAACCAGCACCGTGCTTGGGTTTGGCGCTTCGAGATAGGCAGTGAGTTTACCGAGCTCGGCGGCCGACATGCTCTCAAGACCGCGGATCAGCAGAAAGCGCTTTACGGCCATCATAGGCAAGGTTTGCGCGGCTGCGAGCACTTCAGAAGCCTCGGCCCCTTTGCCCTGAAGCTGGTCACAATTAAAGCCGCGAAGGTCCTCGGGGACGGCGGCGTCGAGCAACGCTTTGTGGGCCCGACTCATAAGTAGCGACTCCTGGGAAACCAAAATGTAAATCGGCTCCAGGGTCTCGGGATCGAGTTTTGAATCAAACGTCGCCACGAGCCGAGCCTACCAACACGCCCTGCCCCAACCAAGATGCCTTTGCCGCATTAGCGAAGGTCGCGCCCCTTGCTTGCACGTGGTACAGAACAGCAGCAAATCCCCATGGCTTCCAAAGCAAAACCGACTGCGCCCAAGAGCGATGCCACTGCGTCGAAAGCCCCTGCAGATACGGGTGAGGCGCCAAGGCCCGTCGACGATGGCAAGCCAATTGCCATCACGCTCCTTCACGGGCGTGGCCGTCATCTTGGCTGGGTTCTCATAGGCGGCATCGCCGGTGGCGCTCTTCTCCTGCGCTTTGGAACCATTGGCCAGATTATCGGTGCAATTTTGATGGCGATCGCACTTCAGCAAACGTATCGGCTCGTGCAAACCATCAGAAATCAGCCGGGCACATTCCGGGTAGACGGCGATGATGTGCAGCTTCCAACCGGCCTGTGCGCAGGACCCGAGCTCAAGCTTTCGCGCAAGCAAATCGATCACGTCTTTTTTCTTCGGCGCTCGGTGCCTTGGACCCAAGCGGGCCCGCTGCTCATCGTTGAGGCTCAGGGCAAGACCTACAGTTTTCCGCGCGACTGGTTCTCGAGCGATTCAGATCAGCGCCGAGTTGAAACCGCGCTCAACCGCGAACTGCGCCGCAACGCCGCCGCATGAAAGCTCGCGCCGTTTGCTGCCTTGCACTCGCCGCACTGCTTTTGCCGGCGACCTCGGCAACTGCGGAGGCCGAGCCGAGTCATACGGATCGCGAGCGGCGCTTTTCGCTCTCGTACCAAGACTCGCTTCGCCCTGCCAAGCCCCCCGAGGGAAGCGAAGCGATTGTCTATCTGCAAAACGGGCCGCTCCGCGCGAGCGTGAGTACCTTCGAGAGCGCCAATCGTTCGGCGTATCGGAGGGATCAAAGCAAGGCCTTCTTCGATTCGATCGAAACCGGAATTGCTGCCAGCACGACGAGCTACAAAAGACAGATTCGCAAGCACCAACGCATCGACCGGGCCCCTACTCTCGACCTCTCCTTTCGGCGCACAAGTGCCAGCGGCGCTCGTGAAATCGTTTGGATGCGCTTCTTGTTTCGCTATCGATTTACCGTCGTCGCAACGGCCATCGTGCCGGCTTCGGCAAAGCGCTCGCAAATGCGCGAGGCTAAGAATTTCACTGAGAGCCTCGTGCCTCTCGAAAAGCCGTAGAGCGAAGCTGGGCGTTCGGGTTTTCAAACTTGTAGACGCATCCGCAAAACGGAAACACGCAGCAAAAGACCCAGCAAACGGTCCTTGCGCAATTCGTGCGCATCCCTTCTATCTTGTGTACGGGATGAAGCTCTTCCCGATGCATGAGGCATCAGGGCGATGGCGCAGGGCTTGCTATTACAAGGCGCCGAGACGTCTGATGGCAACCCCCTTGTTGCGATACCGAGTTCTCGTTCTGAGCATCACTGTTTTGAACATTCCATTCCAAGACGGCGTTGCCCGATCTGGGGCTTGGCGCACTTGTGCTCATCGTTGTCACTGCGGTCGGTGCATCGATCGGCGCCTCTTCAACACCCGGCGTTGGCATCGTCCTCTTGGCGAGTATTCTGCAAAGTGCGGGCATCCCGGTTGGGGCCATTGCACTCATCCTAGGCGTTGATCGGATTTTGGATATGAGCCGAACCGCCGTGAATGTGACAGGCGACCTAACAGCATGCGTGGTTATGAATCGCTGGGTCGGCGACCCAAAGGCGGAGGAACTCGATGTCTCGGAAGAGGGAACGTAGCTTAAGTTTCACGCGTACTTAAAAAGGATGGGTCGTTGGTAGGACCGAAGGAGATAGTGTGGGCTAACACGTTACAGGCTCGGCATTTCCTTTATTTAGGCAAGCTGAGGAGTATGATTGCGACGAGCGACCCAATGCGGATCGCTGGCCAATTTCCCTTAAGTCATGCCAGACCAGTCTCCAAACCCTTTGCAAAATGGCGACGTGGTCCTCGATCGCTACCGAGTAGAGCGAGGCATTGCGCAGGGTGGCCACAGTCTAGTTTATCGTGGGCTTGATGAACGGCTTTCGAGGCCAGTGTGCATTAAAGCATTTCACAAACTGGCCAATGAACAAGGCATCTGGGAGACCGCCTACGAGCACTTTGTGCAAGAGGCCTTTGCACTCTCAAAACTCGGCCATCCAAATACCTTGCGCATCTACGACTTTGGACACCTTGAGCCCTTGGCCCCAAGCGGCGGCACGCGGGTGCCTGTCCAGATTTCCGAATACATGGGCGGCGGCACACTTGGCAGCGTTGTGCACAACCATGGGCCTATGGCAGTCATGGACGGTCTACACGTCATTCGCAAACTCAGCCACGCTCTTGCCGAAGCGCACAGGCTCGGCATCGTGCATCGAGACATCAAGCCGCAAAATATTCTCTTCACAAGCGCCGGGCGAGACCGGGAGCCAAAGCTTGCCGACTTCGGCATCGCCAAGTCGGTCACAACAGGCAACTTCGAGCATCAGGCGCAAGAGACGCAAATTGTCGTCGGCTTTCCTCTGGCGATGTACTCGCCAAGCTGGGCGGCCCCAGAGCAACTCGATGGCGCGCCCGCATCTCCACCCGCCGACGTCTTCTCGCTCGCCCTCCTTGCTGTGTATGCACTAAGCGGCAAAGCAATTTGCAAAGGCGCAACACCAGATGACGCCCACGAGCGCCGAGAGCAAGCAGCAAATAATGCCAGCCGAGCCCTGCGCGACTTGGATGTTGGCCCGGCCGTCGTGCGAATTCTGCAAGAGAGCTGCGCCTACCGAGCCAGCGACAGACCGCAGGATGCAGAAGAATTCGCAAGCGCCCTAGAGACCGCGATGCAGGCTCCCAGAATTTCTCGCAGATGCGCAACCCAGACAGTGGAAGAGCCAAATGGGCCCCCGATGGCCCCGAGCCAAGCGCCGGCTGCAACTCCGCCAGCGCCGTCGTCAGCAGCGTCGTCACCGCCTCCGCCGCAGACTGGGACCACAAGCCAATCCGCTCGAGCGGCGTTTCAAGTGGATCCAAAGGCGAGCGAGCTTTCCCCCTCATCCAAGCCGCAGCGCATCAACAATCACACCTTTCAGTTTGTCGAGATGCAATCGACAACCACGCTGCACTGGGGAGATACCCGCGCCCAGTTCACGATCACGCCCACTCCAGGAACGCCGCACAACATGACGGTAAACCTCAAAGGGCTAACCACCTTTGTGTCCAAGATCGATGGGCGCCCATCCCGCTCGGTGCATCTGAGCTGCGATGCGAGCGTGGATCTACTCACCCCGGCAAAGCAACTTGTCGGACGACTGCATATCAGCCTCGGCGTACACACCGGCGGCAGGACGTATTTCAAAGCGGGACAAGGGCAAGTGAGCGTGCACACCGCCAGCTGCCCATGCGCCGTCCTCGTTGACTGTCCAGCTCTTAACTACAGTTACATCCTCTACGGGCTTGGTGGCGCTGCCCCTAGCGTCGCACAGCAAAGGCACAGCTAAATGAGCAACACTCCACCCGACGGCGGTGATTCGCCCTACGATACCCTGCCCCCCGGTGCTGTGGTGCCACAACATCCAACTGAAGCTCCGCGACATGCGGAGGCACATAGCACGGGCCTCTCCTACGACGATGCGCCCTACGAGCCGCCTATGGGGCAAACCCACAGCGGCTTTCTAGAGCCAGACGTGCTCTCGACGAGCGCCGCACCCTTGGAGCCAAGTGCTGTCGGCGCTCCAAGCCCCTTTGTCTCGCGCTCGCGCATCTACGGATTTGTCTTAGACCAGGCAGGCCTGCCAATCGAGCTTGGCTCGGGGCGATTTGCCAAGGCATACCTCGGTGAAGAGCGCTGGGTCGAATCCAAAACCTCCTATCGGCGCCATGTCGCTATCAAGTGCATGCAGTCGGGGGTCTCGGTTGAAGATCAGATGCGCTTTCAGATGGAGAAAGAAATTCTCGAGCGCGTGCAAGGGCATCCAAACATCATCGAGGTCCTGGCCTCTGGCGAGGGCGACAATCCCCACTTCATCCCTCCAATGCTTCGCGACCGCATCGAGAACGACTACATGATCCTCGAGCTTTTGGATATGTCGCTGGAAGAGCGACTCAAAGGCTCGCGCTCCAAGCGTCGCAAGGACGACCTCCTGGCCGTGCCGATGCGCGACCGCATTTTCCGCGTTCTCGACTACGTGATTCCGGTCGCTACAGCCATCGAGTACGCGCACCTAGTCTGCGATACGGTTCATCGCGACATCAAGCCGGCAAACGTCCTTATCAAGCTCGCCGACCCAAATCTTTGTGGCGCACAGATGACGGTCAAGCTCGCCGACTTTAACGTTGGCAAGGCCCATGGGCCCGACGTCGACCTCTCGATGACCTCACACCAATCGGTGCCAGGCACGCTCTACTTTCAAAGCCCCGAGCAAGAGATCAACACCTTCGAACTTCTTGTCAACGTGCAACAAGGCTCGCCAGAGGTTGAGTTTTTTGAAGACTTCTACATCGATATCCACGAGAACGATACCTTCTCGCTCTTTAACCGGCCGCAAGTCTACCAAGTCGCCAATGCCGACCGCGGGCGCAAACGGCTGCTTCTAACCACGCCATTTCAGGAAACCTCTGAGATCAACGTTCGCGCGCAAGTTACAAAGAGCGTGGGCCGGCCGGCCGACATCTACTCGCTTGGCGCGTTTTTCTACTACCTAATCTCCGGCGCCTACGCGAATCCAAAGACGCTCTACGATGCCTTTCGCAAGTTCATCGAGTGGGAGAAAAAGGACGAGAGCAATACAGTCCTTGGCTATGTCGAGCACGAGTACGGCATCATTCAAAACCTGCGCGCTCCCAAGTCGGATGAGCAAGGCATGGCCCTTGCCCCCGACGATCGTTTCTTTAGCTACAAGCACTACCTCGACGGCAATGGCGAGCTTATCGATCCGGCGATCATGGCGATCATCGGCAAGACCATGATTCGCAACAAACCCGATAGCTACTGCCAAACCTGGGACTTGCGCACCACGGGCATCTCCGAGCTTGTCGACGACCTCTACTCGCTCTACATGCGCTACGGAGTGGACCCATCCGCACGCAGCGCCTACCAGCGAGGCATGAGCATTGCGCGGCCACCAAGCAAGATGCGCCGCGCCTTTGACAGTGTGACGAGCCGGTTTAAAGGCTCGCGCTAGGCAGGCTAGCCGGAGCTTTCAAATCGCATGAAGCGGCTTCCTAGTAATACGTTGGGGGAAGCTTCCCCCTGACGGGGGACGACTAGCCACCCCTGAAGACGCAAGAACTTCTTAAAGGCCAATTCAAGTAGCTGAAAACGTGAGGGGGATAACTTGGACCTACATGTGCATCGGCGGAACCTATGTTCTCTTTGACCCCCACGAAGTTCTTACGTCACGCGGCTCCAGGCCTCCTATTTATTGCCACCCTTGCTGGCTGCGCAGCGAATGAGGAAGAGCTGCCTGAAACATGCGACCGCTGCGACGCCAATCGCATTACAGGTTCACTCGGTGGCAGAGCTCTTGGGCCGGCCGAGCATTTCGATGTCATCACCTGCACCTTTGATGACTTCCTCTACGACGAGATTCACTGCTTTGGCGACGACGAGAACGTCGCGCAACGAGGCATTGAGTTGGTGGTCGTGGACATCTCCTTTACCTCGGAAGCTACGTCCGGAGAGACTACTGTCGTAGCGGAAGGTGAACTGTCTTTCTCGAAGGAGCTGGGTTTCGACGTCCAAGACATAACAGTGCCAGGCGAATTTGATAGCGTCGAAATTGTCACGACCGTCTTCTTCGAACGGGCTGGTGAAGGGTTTCGCAGCGACGAAGGACTGTCGACGACGCCGTTTCGTGGGACTACAGACCAACTCGACAACGTCACCTTTACGACGACGGATAAGCTAGCGTGGGTAGGCCTCTACTCTCCCGAGAGGCTGCCATACTTTTACCAAGCAATCGATACAGGCGAGGCCGATGGAAACCTCATGTATTTTTACTCGGTCGCCCTTGAGCCAGACCACCTAGCGGGTGAGACAGCCCTTCCCGATGCAACACCTGTCCTTGCTCGATTCGCCGATGACAATGCAACTGCTACCTTGCAAGTAGCCCTACAGGGGCATCACTTTTCCAATGGCCAGGGTTGGGCTGCATCGATCGAAATTGACGACCAAGGAGCCGAACGCTTCTTTGTAATTGACTCGTACCAGGAAACAGTCCACTTCCAGAGCCTCCTCGACTACATGGAAAGCAAAGATTAGGCCTGACGATTCGCATGCACTGCACATGCGAATTGTTCTGATCTATTTCATGGCGCCGCTAGGCGAATCCTCCCACACGTAGCGTCAGCAGCACTTGCTGGCGCGGGCGCGGGTGCGGAGACTAGGTGCGTTCGAGAATCGCAACCACTTCGACCTGTGCCGTCTGCGGCATTAGGTCGATTGGCTGTGCGCTCACCGCTTTGTAGCCAAGCTCGACAAGCACTTCGATGTCCCGCGACAAGGTGGCCACGTCGCACGAGACATAGACAATGCGTTTTGGCTCAAGTGCCGCAATCGACTCCATAGTCTCGCGTGCGCCGCTTCGGGGAGGATCCAGCAAGACCGCATCAAAGCGCTCGCCGGCCTTGGCGAGGTCGGCGGTGCACGTGGCGGCATCGCCTCGAATCCAACGCGTTGTTCCCGAGTTCTCAGGCACTGGCGCCGTCTCAATCGCAACCACTTCGCTTGCACCCGTTAGCAGTCGCGTGAAGTTGCCACTTCCAGCAAAAAGCTCGAGGACCCGAAGGCCATCAACCGAACCGAGAGAGGTTGCGACCTGCGCACACAATGCTTCGTTACCAGCCGACGAGGCTTGCGCAAAGCTATCTGCGGTTGCCGGCACGCCACCTTCGAGTAGCACTTCCTTGGCACCCATGGTGCGCGTCCCGTGAGAGACACCGGCAATGATCGGGTCGGCAGCCAGCGCTTCGATGCTCTTGCGCGTTGCGCTTCCGTGTACAGCTACGTGCGCCGTACCGTCCGCACCAAGAACCACAGAGACTTCGCCGCGCGCGGAGAGCCCTGGGAGTAGATGCGTGCGAATGGCAGTGAGAGCCGTTTGCAGCCCGGCCTCAAGTTGCGGGCACTCTTTGACGTCGGTAATTTTCTTATCGCCCTGGGGAAAGAAGCCAAGCACTTTTGGGCCGCCCGCCCAAAACGAGAATCGCGCGCGCCTGCGCCACTGCCAAGGCGGGCATGGTTCGACAAGCGGAGCGCATTCCATACCGCGGCCAATGGCCCGACGAAGTCCTGCCTCAACAATCAATTGCTTGGCGGCACCTTGGGTTTCCTGTTCGATGTGTTGCCACTGGCAGCCGCCACAAAGCTCTTTCGTAAAGAGGTCGCACTTTGGAGTCACGCGAATCGGCGAAGGCTCTAGAACCTTGGCAACTTTGCCGCGCGCAAACTGCTTGCGCTCCTGCATAAGTGTGACGAGGAGACGGTCGCCAGGAGCTGCCCTGGGGACGAAGGTCACTCGACCGTCTTCGCCGCGAGCGACCCCGTCGCCTCCGGCAGCGAGACTCTCAACAGCAACTTCGATTCGGCGGCGTCGTTTACTCATCAGGCGAGTCCTCTACCACATCCGCGGCTTGGACCAACTCCACAATTGTCCCTCGTGACGCTCCAAGTGTCTCGGCGGCATTTCCCTGGCGAATTGCGAACTCCAGGGTGTCCCGGGACCCGATGTAGGCGACGAGCTCTCCGGAGCCGACATTTGAATAGGTCTCGCTAAGGCCAGCAATCTCGCGGCCTGCAATGCGAAACCCGGCGCCGACTGGCACTTTGCCCTTAGCGATGTTGGTGATGAGGTTGCCAAAGACATCGATATGAGCCACGCAAGCCGCAGCTCCTTCGGCTTGCTCGGCTGGCAATTTCCCACGAAGAACCACTTGTGGGCCCGCGTCTTCGGGCTTTCCGCCGCGAGCGAGTTCGGCAGCGGCTGCGGCAAAGACGTCACGGCCGTGGAATGTCATCGAGGGCCGATCGCGCAAAAAGGCCGCCTGCGAGATTTCGTAGGCCTTGGTCGCCCGAGGTGCGATCAGCGAAAAGACGCCATTATCCGGCCCCACCAACATCTGATCTTTGTGCATGACAATGACGGCCTTGCGGTCGGTGCCAACCCCAGGATCCACCACGCAAACATGAATGGTGCCAGCGGGAAAGAACGGCACGCTATTGGTGAGGGCATGGGCTGCAGCACCAACATCATGCCTCGGAATCGCATGACTCACGTCGGCAATGCGCACGCCAGGAGCGCGTGAATACAGCACGCCTTTCATGGCACCGACATAGCCGTCGGCAGTCCCAAAATCGGTCATTAGAGTCACGAGGGCCACGGGATGAGGGTACCCGTTGGCAGGCGCCGTGCACCAGTCGGCCAAGCGCAATTGACACCCTGTCGCGTGCGCCTCTACTCTGGCGGCGATGAACAAGGTCTACGACAATGCCGAGGCCGCACTCTTCGACCTAAAAGACGGCGCTACCCTCATGTCGGGTGGCTTTGGTCTGTGCGGAAATCCCGAGAATAGCATCCAGCGCATCGCCAAGATGGGAGCTAAGGATCTTACGATCATCTCCAACAACTGCGGCACCACCGACAAGGGCCTGGGCATCTTGCTTGCGCAGGGCCAAGTTAAGAAAATGGTTTCCTCGTACGTTGGGGAGAACAAAATCTTTGCCGAGCAGTTTCTCTCGGGAGAGCTCGAAGTGGAACTTACGCCGCAGGGCACCTTGGCAGAGAGAATTCGCGCCGGCGGAGCAGGCATCGAAGGCTTCTTTACGCCTACCGGCTTTGGCACCAAGGTTGCCGAGGGCAAGGAGACCCGCAACATCAACGGAGTTGACTGCGTTTTGGAGCAGGCACTTCGAGCGGACTTTGCACTGATTAAGGCCTGGAAGGCCGACCGCTGGGGAAACCTTGTCTTTCGCAAAACTGCTCGCAACTTTAACGCTGTCATGGCCGCCGCCGGCAAGGTAACGATTGTTGAAGTAGAAGAACTCGTAGACGTTGGCGATCTTGGTCCCGACCAGATTCACACGCCATCAGTTTACGTACAGAGAATTTTCGTAGGCACAAACTACGAGAAGCCCATCGAGCAACGCACAACGAGGCCACGATCATGAACAAGCTTACTCGCGAACAAATTGCCAGCAGAGCCGCCCAAGAGTTAAAGGACGGGTTCTATGTGAATCTCGGCATCGGCATGCCAACGCTGGTTCCGAACTTCGTTCCCGAAGGCGTCGAGGTTGTCTTGCAATCAGAAAACGGCATGCTGGGGATTGGCCCCTTCCCCATCGAGGGCGATGAAGATCCAGATCTCATCAATGCGGGCAAGCAAACCATCTCGGAGATTCCCGGCTCAGCATTCTTCGACTCTGCCGAGTCGTTCGCCATGATTCGCGGTGGCCACATCGATATGGCGATCTTGGGAGCCATGCAAATCTCCGCAAAGGGCGACCTCGCCAACTGGATGATTCCGGGCAAGATGGTCAAAGGCATGGGTGGCGCCATGGACCTGGTAGCCGGAGCTCGGCGCGTCATCATCATGATGGAGCACGTCACGCGAAAAGGTGAGCCAAAGATTCTTAAAGAGTGCAACCTGCCCCTTACCGGCATCGAAGTTGTGCATCAAATCATCACCGATATGGCGGTTATCGACGTGGAGAACGGCGCCCTGGTTCTTAAAGAGCTGGCACCGGGCATTACCGCCGAAGAAGTGATTGCCGCGACCGACGCACCTCTTACGGTGAGCCCAAGCTGCAAGGAAATGAGTTTCTCGTGAGTACAAGAAAAGACCGTTTCGCCACCGACGCCGACATCGAAATCAAAGGCAGCTACGGGCCGAGTGATGTTGATGGGCTTGACTACGAAGAAGACCTAGGCGAGCCGGGAAGCTTTCCGTACACCCGCGGTGTTCGCGAGACGATGTACCGAGGCAGGCTTTGGACCATGCGCCAATACGCCGGCTTTGGAACCGCAAAGGAATCCAACGAGCGCTACAAGTACCTTCTTGAGGCCGGCTCGAAAGGGCTGAGCGTCGCCTTCGACCTACCAACCCAAATGGGTCGCGACTCGGACCACGAGCTGGCTCATGGCGAGATTGGCAAGGTCGGCGTCGCCATCGACTCGATCGAGGATATGCGCGTGCTCTTTGATGGCATCCCGCTGGACAAGGTCTCGACATCGATGACCATCAACTCCACCGCGGCCATCTTGCTTTCGCTCTACGTTGCCGTTGGCGACGAGCGCGGCGTACCTCGCAACAAACTCGCCGGCACCATTCAGAACGATATTCTCAAGGAGTACATCGCCCGAGGCACGTACATCTATCCGCCATCGTCCTCGATGCGGCTCATCACCGATACCTTCCTCTTCTGCAACGAGCAGGTGCCAAAGTGGAATACGATTTCCATCTCCGGATATCACATTCGCGAGGCCGGCTCTGACGCGGTCCAAGAAGTGGCGTTTACACTCAGCAATGGCATTGCCTACGTGCAGGCCGCACTTGACGCTGGCCTCGACGTGGACGCATTTGCGCCCCGCCTCGCCTTCTTCTTTAACGTTCACAATAACTTCCTCGAAGAAATCGCAAAGTTTCGTGCGGCTCGGCGCATGTGGGCTCGCATTATGCGCGATCGCTTTGGCGCAAAGAACCCAAAGAGCTTGCTCTTGCGCTTCCACACGCAAACCGCTGGCGTCACCTTGCAGGCAGAACAACCCCTAGTAAATGTTCCCAGGGTTACAGTTCAGGCGCTAGCCGCGGTGCTTGGCGGAACCCAGAGCTTGCACACAAACTCCTACGATGAGGCGCTCGCCCTGCCCTCGGAGCATTCTGCGACCTTGGCGCTGCGCACCCAACAGGTCATTGCTCACGAGTCTGGAGTGGCCGACTTTATCGACCCATTTGCTGGCTCCTACGCCGTCGAGGCCCTCACCGATACCATTGAGGCCCAGGCGTTGGACTACATCGCTCGCATCGATGAAATGGGCGGCGCGACCCACGCCATCGAACAAGGCTTTCAGCAAAAAGAGATCGAACGCCGGGCCTACGAGCACCAACTCGCGGTCGAACGCAAAGAGCGCATCGTCGTTGGCACAAATGAGTTCCGCAGCGAGGGCGGCGCCCATGTCGACTTGGCCAAATCAAACCCCGCTCTTGAGCGCGAGCAGGTAGAGCGTTTGCGCGCCCTGCGGTCACGTCGCGATCAAGCGGAAACGGACCGAGCCCTGCAGGCCCTTCGAGATCGAGCACAGGGCGAAGGCAACCTGGTCGAGAGCATTCTCGGCGCGGTTACCGCCGAGGCCACCGTGGGCGAAATTTCAGATGTCATGCGCGACGTCTTTGGGACCCATCAACAGGGCTAGCGCCCCGCACAGATCCCAGGGGCCGAAGGTGCGATTGGGCAAAGGCTCTTCCTCCACAGGATTGGCGCCCGATCACATTCGCTCGGTGCTTGGGCAATTCATCATCAAGCACGTTTGCCCTTTGTTACGCACATCCCGAGGCACGCAAATACCGAGACCTAAGCGCGCGGGTGGCCGTAGCGGCTAGCCCATGTGCTCGGCAAGCTTGCGAAGCCTGCGGCCCCGCACCAGGCTGTGCCGACAAAGTGCTCCGTAGAGTCGTAGCTTTTGATCGGCGAGCACTTCGGTGCCATCCACTCGGCGCGCATACATCTCGAGCACTTTCTCATCGAGCAGCACCAAGGCGAGCCAATCTCGCCAGCGACTGCTGCCGTAGAGCAGCTTTGCCAACCAGCGATCGAGCGCGAGTTCGCGGCCAACGGTGGCGCTGCGAATCTTCTTTCGATAGCGAGAGAACGAGAAGTCGCCAGAAGCAATTGCAGCATCAATGCAATCGCCCGCCACAACCGCTTGCTCCATGGCAACCGCAATGCCCTCACCAGTAAGCCCATCGATGCCCGCCGCATCGCCGACGGTAAGAACGCGCGGCTCAGAAATCTTCGCATCCGGGTGGTATCCCCAAACCGGCCAGCCGCGCACCCCCTTTGCCGGCACTTCGACGCCGTATGGGCGCAAGCCTTCGGCCAAGAGCGCGGTGAGTTCGCGCCCACTCAGGTTTTTCTTGGCATTGGGATAGTGCATCAAGCCGACATTGAGCCGGTTGCCTGGCGCGGGAAATAGCCACACGTAGCCGCACAGCCCGCGATTCATCAAGCCAAAATCGTAGACCATACTGGTCTCAAAGCCTTCGGGAGCTGGCACGTTCAGCTCGATAACAAAGAGCCTGTGAGGCGTCTCCTTGGCATTGCCGAGAATCTGCTTTCGAACCTTGGATGCAGCGCCGTCCGCGCCGACAAGCACTTTGCAGCGCAGCTCGCGCTTTGCACTTGTGGTTACCGTGACGCCGTCGTCGAAAGTCACGTACGAGCTCAGCCCCTCGCCTTCAATAACCTCGACACCAGCTTCGCGCGCTTGCGCCACCAAGTCGGCATCAAAGTCCTGCCGTCGAATCACGTCGACGGTCTGCCCCATCTCGACGCGCCGCTCAAAGCTTCCACAGCGCACAACAGCGTCCGGGCACGCCACGCGGCCCACACGCACCGCCAGGCCAAGCTCCTCCATCACGGGGCCCATATGGCCTGTGAGAGCACCTCCGCAGGGTTTGTCCCGGGGAAAGTGGTAGCGGTCTAGCACTAAGATCCGCCCAGCTCGGCCCTTTTGCGCCAAGCGCGCAGCAACAGCCACACCAGCCGGCCCGGCGCCGGCGATGATGACATCGTACATATCGCTGCTCTCGTCTACCACGAGCCGCTAGGTATCACTTGAAGACGCCTAGATGCCAGCTACGGCACTAACCATCACGACTGCAGTGAGGGTGCCCGTTGGGACTTCGTCGCCAGCCTCAAGATCAACATCGGTTCCAACGATAATATTGAACGGCTGCGAGTAGCTCTTCATATAGCCAGCGAGCAATTCGCGCCCGTTCTCGGTAAGCACGACATCCCCGCGCTCGATGGTAGTGCCAGCCGGCACGGGTGGCAAGGTCCCGATTGCTTCAGCCCCTGGGTCGCCAGGAGACATCACGCCCTCGGGTGCCACGTAGACTGTCATCTCGGGCGTGTCGACGTTTAGCGTATTCTCGGTAACCTTGTAGGCAATCGTATCAATGGTGATCGAGACCAGCGGCTGGCCTTCAATCTCTTGGAGTTCGGGCTTCTCACGGGCGAGATCAAAGCTGTGCCAAAGATTGACAAGCACCTTCACATCGCAAGTTTGCGCCTCGCTGCAACTTCCAAAGCAAATGCCTTCGGCTCCGCATAATTCACTGATCCCCAGCGAGCAAACGCCTGGGTTCTCGGAGCAATCGACGGCGGGCACGGTGGCATCGTCGGTGAGTTGCCAGGTGCTGGTATCGACGACAATTTCCTTCTCGGGAAGGCTAAGGTCAAAATCCGCGATATCCGGGTCGATGAGTCCACACCCCGCAACGAGCGTGAGTCCAGCGGCGAGGGCGGCGAAGCGAGCGAGTTTAAGCATAAGGGTCCTACAGCAAATGGTTAGGCTAAACGTAAGGTTTTATTCTAGCACCCCGAGACACGGATCGCGACGTGAGAACCATCACCGCTAGAGGCTCTTAAGAACCAACTCCGCCGCTGTGTAGGGGTCTTGCTCCCCTCGCACTACCCCCTCGGCGATGCCGTCTAAGCCGCCGTGGGCCTCGAGTGTCGCATTCGCGCGATCGGCGAGCATTCCCTTCACAAGCTCGGCGATATGCGCCTTTGCGCGCTCTGTCCGGCGCTGCACCTGGTGCTCACCCATGCGCTCGCGGTGGGCATCAATCGCCGTGGCAACGTCTGCAATGCCCGAAGCCTCCCGCGTACCAAGAGTTGCGATGCTTTTGACGATCTCGACTTCTTGCCGCCCAATTACCCCGCGCAAATCGAGCATGTGAAAGAGGTCGCGAACCGCACGGTCCGCACCTTCGCGATCGGCTTTGTTCACAACAAGCACATCGGCGATCTCAAGAATGCCCGCCTTGATGGCCTGAATATCATCGCCCAATCCAGGCACCGTTACGACCACCGAGGTGTAAGCGGTCTTCATCACCTCGATCTCATCCTGACCAACGCCAACGGTTTCGATGATGATGCGCTCAAAGCCCATGGCGTCGAGCACCGATGCCACATCAAACGTCGAGCGCGACAAGCCGCCAAGCTGTCCGCGGGTGGCAAGCGAGCGAATGAAGACTCCTTCGTCGCTCGCGTGGCGCTGCATGCGAATTCGGTCGCCCAAAATCGCGCCACCGGAGAACGGCGACGTCGGATCTACGCAGACGACGCCGACTCGGTGGCCGGCTTCGCGGTAGACCGAAATCAGCGAGTCGACCAGTGTTGACTTGCCGGCGCCGGGATTGCCCGTGATGCCGATGATGTAGCCTTTGCCGGTGTGCGGGTAAAGAGCCTTGAGTTCTTCGATGGCCGACGGCACTCGATCATCAAGATCGCGCATCAGGCGAGCTGCCATTCGAATATCGCCTGCTAGTACCTCTTCAATTCGCGTCATTATCGTCTTCCTGCAGCAGAAGCGGCTTCGCTGCCTTTGAATCGCTGCTCGGGCCCGGCGGGCGCATAAAACTGCAGCGCTTTAAATTCTTCGGCCCCCACGATGGTGGCGCCGTGCTCGACAGTTGCGGGCAACTGCACAGCATCCCCTGCCTGCACCTGCAACGCTCGCCCGGCTACCTGCATTACCGCCGCGCCTTCGAGCACAAGTAGATACTCAGAAGAGTTCGCATGGCGATGAAGAGGAACGACCGCACCAACTTGGGCCGTGAGCGCTCCAATATAGGCAGAGGCATCCCCCGAGATGGCCTCGTCGACGATAATGCGAATGCTCGCCTTGCCGTCGGCAATCTTGTGCTCTAAAGCCTTGGCGGCGGTACGCACGATTGGCTTGGCGCCGCGCTTTGGCAATTTGCCTTCAAAGGCTGTTGTGCCAGTAAGCGCTGCAGAATCGCGAAACCGCATCTGTGGCCCGCCTGGCGCATAGAACTGAACCAACTCGGTATCGCTCTCGCCAGTGTGTTTAAAACCGTGCACAACGCCTGCGGGAATGTAAACCGCACTGCCCGGCTCGACCGCTTGCGGGCCGCCAACCCCGAGAACCGCCCCCTGGCCTCTAAGAACAAATAGCAGCTCGGCGCTTGTGTGCGTGTGCAGGCCAACCTCGGCTCCGGGCTTTGCTGTGAGCACAGTCATGGCAGCCTGGTCATTGCCAGAATTCTGCGCATCGATAAGCACCTGAGCCGACAACGTGCCATCGCTGCCGACTTCGTAGACCGGGACATGGGGCAGAGCGACGCTGTACTGAGCAGGAGGCGCAACAAAGTCGAAGGGCGGCAACTGGATTTGGTCGCCAACAGCAAAGACCTCAGGCCAGTGGTAGCTCTCCCACAATGCGAGCAGACAGTCGATGAGCACCGCATCGCCGACGTTCTCTTCGATGAGCGTTGGCACTGACGCTCCGCCCTCGCCAATCTCCAATGCAATCACAACCTGTCCTTCGAGTTGCAGATTGTCGGCAGCTCCGTGCGCCCAACAGGTGTGCACCGCCGGGCTAAATTCGTTTAGCGCCGAGGCGATACTCTGAATTTGTATCGCCTCGATTTCGACCTCGGAGCTAGCATCTGGAGCCGCTTGTGCCGAGGGCTTCGCCGTCTTGGGCGAACCACCACCACCGCAGGCAAATGCGAGTGCTAGCCCTGCACAGAGACGTTGTCGGTTACCCATTGACCAATTTCCTGTGTCGTTGCGCCTGGCTTAAAGATCTTCGCCACACCATTGGCCAGCAGCTCAATCACATCTTCATCGGGAATGATGCCGCCGCCAAAGACCAGCACGTCGTCGGCGCCTTGTTTCTTAAGCGCCGCGATCACCGCAGGAAAGAGCGTCATGTGGGCGCCCGACATAATCGAGAGCCCAACCGCATCAACCGCCTCTTGCACCGCCGCCGTTGCGATCATTGTTGGAGTTTGGTGAAGCCCTGTGTAGACCACCTCGTGCCCGGCATCGGCCAGTGCTCGCGCCACTACTTTAGCACCGCGGTCATGACCATCGAGGCCGGGCTTTGCTACCAGAATACGTCGTTTTCGCTGTGTATCGCTCATATCGTGCTCCGCTAGTTGGATGCTTCTTTGATTAGGTGGCGCGCTATTACGATGCGCTGAATTTCGCTGGTGCCCTCGTAGATTCGAGTTACGCGCACGTCGCGGTAGTATCGCTCTAGAGGAAAGTCTTGGGTGTAGCCATTGCCGCCATGAATCTGAATGGCCTCATCGCAAATCTCGCAGGCCTTCTCGGTGGTAAAGACCTTGGCCATCGACGCTTCCTTGGAAAAGGGAATCTTCTGATCCTTCATCCAAGCGGCGCGCTCGGTTAAGAGCTTTGATGCCTCGAGCTTGGTCGCCATATCAGCCAGCTTGTTGGCGATGGCCTGATGGCGAATGATGGGTTGCCCAAACTGCTCGCGCTCTTTTGCGTAGGCGAGCGATGCTTCGAGTGCCGCTGCTGCCACACCAAGCGCCTGGGACGAGATACCGATACGGCCTCCGTCCAAAGCCGCCATCGCCAGACGAAAGCCCATGCCTTCGGTGCCGAGCATGGCGTCTTCGCCGACCAAGACATCGTCAAAGCCAAGTTGCACAGTGCTTGAACCGCGAAGCCCCATCTTGTGCTCTTCGCTAATGACCTCGAGGCCCGGTGCGCCCCCTTCGACGATGAAACAGCTAATGCCGCGGGTGCCAGCTTCTTTATCGGTGAGCGCCCAAACAACGATCACGCCGGCTTTATCGCCGTGGCTAATCCACTGCTTGTTGCCTTTGAGCTTCCAGCCGCCATCAACTTTCGTCGCGGTGGTTTTCATCGCAGATGGATCGGATCCAGCTTGCGGCTCGCTAAGTGCAAACGCGCCACAGACCGCTTCGCCACTGGTTAGCTTGGTGACGTGGCGTTTTTTCTGCTCTTCGGTTCCAAATGCACTAATGAGTTCGGCAACCATATTGGTGACCGATACCGTTACCGCCACGGATGCGTCGGCCTTCGCAAGCTCCTGCATCACAACCGAGAACGCCATAGCACCGGCTTCGGATCCACCAAAGGCTTCGGGAACGTTCACTCCCATTAGGCCTAGCTCAGCCAACGCCTTAAGCTCTGCAATCGGAAATTCTCCGCTCAGATCTCTGGCAGCTGCCTTTGGCGCAAGTTCGCGTTGTGCGAAATCTCGGGCCGTTTGGCGAATCAGTTCTTGCTCGTCGTTTAGTGAGAAATCCACCAGTTACTCCGGGTTGTAGCGAAAGCCCAACTTAGCAATTTTGCCAAGCGGGTCGACTAGGGTCCAAGCACTCACTTGAGTTTGAGCGCAATCGGCCCATCCTGTGTCAATGCCATCTTTGTGCGGCGAGGCGAAGCCGACAGATTCGACGACTCCGCGATTGCCAAGGTAAAGGGTGACCCAAACGTTGCGCGGTTCAGCCGAAGCCTCGCCCGCGCACGAGGAGAGCCCTTTAGCCAAAGAGCCTATGGCGCTCTCGGCTTTCTCTTCGGTCCACCAATTTGTCACGCGCCGCGCTTCAAAATCGAGCGGCACGCTAAAGTCTGCCTCGCCGCCTTTTGGCTTCTTAAAAGTCATGCGTTGGCTCTCGGCCAATAGACATTTTTCGACAGGCCAGGAACCAACGCTGCTCTTGGTTGCGCGCACACTCTTTACGGTTCCATCGCGGGCAATGGTGAAGCTCAGCTCAACCTGGCCGCCAAGAAACTTTTTGCGTTTGGCTTCCACTTGGAAGCACGTTGCAAGAGCCGTCGAGTGGCCTTCCATGCCGACTTGGATGTCGTACGGAGCGAGATGCCCCTTTAGGCCTTCGATCGAGACGTCATCGTCATCATCATCGTCGTCGTCATCCATGCCGGGAACCCGAGAGCGACGGCGCGTTGGGCCCTCATCATCTTGATCCAAAGGTTCGACATTCGACGACGAAGACTCAGATTTCTTCTCAGACGAGCCACACCCCGATGTAGCCAAGCCGCCGATGGCGACGACAATCGATACGACAAGCCCCTCAATCTGCAATCTAGAAATCACTAGAAACTCTGCAGCTTAAAGCCATAGGAGTACTGAAGCGGCCTAGGCAAGGTTGTGAACTCCCAGCGTGACACCGATTCGATGATGCACTTCTCAAGAGTTGCTGAGCGCTTGCTCGCTCCGAGAATCGCGAGTTCGGTAGGTGTGCCATCCGGCTGAATCACCAAGCCAAGGCTCACGGCAACCCGCTCGTTTTTGTCGACTTCACCCGACTCCACGGCGATCGGAAAGCAGCGCGCAACCGTCGAGGATTTGCGTTCAAAGGTTCGCTGAATCTCTCCGAACTTCTCTTCGGGAATCATCTCATCGCCCTCATCCTCAGGCTCTTCCTCTGCAACAGGCTCGGGTTCGGCGACCTTCTTCTCACCACCACCACATGCGCCGCCCATCGCGAGCACAAGAATCGCTCCGCTCCACCATTTCACCCCAGCCATATCAAGCCTCTTTCCGCATGTAGTTGGTAATCACCAAGCGCTGAATCTCGCTGGTGCCCTCGTAGATCTCAGTAATCTTCGCATCGCGAAAATGTCGTTCTGCTGGATACTCCGTCACAAAGCCATTGCCACCAAAAATCTGAATGCACTCGCGTCCCGCTTTGTTTGCGATGTCTGAGGCGAAGAGCTTGGCCATTGCAGCGGCTTTGCCGTACGGCTGCCCCGAATCTTTTAGCTGCGCCGCCTTCAAAACCAAGAGCCTGGCTGCATCGATCTCGGTTGCCATATCCGCCAGCTTCCACTGAATGGATTGGTGCTCGGCAATCGGCTTTCCAAAGGTTTTGCGTTGAAGCGCGTAGTCAAGGCCGTCTTCTAGACAGGCCCGAGCAATGCCCAGGGCCTGTGCAGCAATGCCAATGCGGCCGCCGTCCAACGTGCTCATCGCAACTCCAAAGCCTTTGCCCATCGTTCCCAACAATGCTGTCTTTGGAAGGCGCACGTTCTCTAGGAAAATTTGGCACGACTTTGAGCCGCGAATTCCGAGTTTATCGTCGGGCGGAGATGTGCTCACGCCAGGCAGGTCCATCGGCAAGATAAAGGCGCTAATGCCTTTGTGCCCAAGGCTCTTATCGGTCATTGCCATCAGCACACAGACGTCGGCAACCGGACCGTTGGTGATCCAGTTCTTGGTCCCAGTTATCACCCACTCATCGCCCTCAAGTGTCGCGATCGTGGTTTGTGCAGCAGCATCCGAACCAGCCTCGGGCTCGGAGATGGCAAAGCAGCCGAGCTTCTTGCCAGACGCAAGTTGCGGCAGCCACTCGGCCTTCTGTGCATCGGATCCATAGCGAGCAATCGGGTCACAGACCAGCGAATTGTTGACGCTCATGATGACCGCCGTGGAAGCGCACGCTCGGGCAATTTCCTCAATCGCCAACGCGTACGAGACATTGTCCATACCCGAGCCGCCGTGCTCATCGGCTACAGCCACGCCCATAAGCCCAATCTTCGCCATCTTATCGATTAGCTCTTTTGGGTGCCTGTGTTCGGCATCGATCGACGCTGCCAGGGGCAGCACTTCGGTGCGCGCAAAATCCCTAGCGGTCTTCTGCAGGAATTGTTGTTCTTCGCTAAGACTAAAATCCACGGTCTCTACCTCATCTTCCGAGTGCTAGCTGCCGCGAAATGCGGGTTCACGCTTCTCAAGAAACGCTGCCATGCCTTCGCTTTGATCGTCAGTGCTAAACAGGTTCGCAAATGCCAACTGCTCGAGCCGATTGCCCTGCTCCAGTGTCATGGAGAGGCCCTCATTAATGGTTCGCTTGGCGGCCGCAACAGCGAGTGGGCCGTTGGCGAGAATCTTCGTTGCGATGGCATAGGCGGTGTCCATCAGGGCGTCGAGTTCGACAACTTTGTCGACAAGCCCAATGCGCAGAGCTTCTTCGGCGCCGATAATGTCACCGGTAAAGATTAGCTCTTTTGCTTTGGCAATGCCGACTCGACGAGCGAGCCGTTGAGTGCCACCAAAGCCCGGAATCACGCCGAGCTTAACTTCGGGTTGGCCGAGCTTCGCCTTTGCCGAGGCGTAAATGAAATCGCAGGCGAGTGCGAGTTCGCAGCCACCACCGAGAGCAAAGCCATTGACGGCAGCGATGTACGCTTTGTCAGACTCTTCGATGGCGCGCCCAACATTGCCGCCGTACTCCGCAAAGGCCGCCGCATCGCACGAATCCATGCCCTGCATCTCGGCGATATCCGCGCCGGCGACAAAGGCCTTGCCAGCGCCCGTGAGCACAACGATTCCAACTTCGTCGTGGCCTTCTAAATCGGCGATAGCAATGGAGAGCTCGGTGAGAAGCGGGGCGTTAAGCGCATTAAGCGCATTGGGACGATCAATGGTGATCGTCGCAATGTGGTCGGCGATGCCAACAGTGAGAAGCTCGTATTGCATTATGCCTTCTTGCCTTGCGCGTCGTAGATGTAGAAGCCGCGCCCAGCTTTGCGTCCAAGCCAACCTGCCGCAACGTGTTGCTTAAGCAGTGGGCACGGGCGGTACTTATCGTCACCGAGTTCGGTGTGAAGCACATTGGCGATGGCAAGGCATGTGTCGAGCCCAATCAAGTCGGAAAGCTCGAGCGGCCCCATTGGGTGATTGAGGCCAAGCTTTACGCCGACGTCGATGTCTTCGACGGTTCCAAGCCCCTCGTAAAGCGCAAAGCACGCTTCGTTGATTAGCGGGATGAGCACTCGATTTACAATGAAGCCTGGGATGTCGCGCGCAGCAACCGTCGTCTTGTTAAAACGCTTTGCAAGGGCAACAGTGGTCTCGTACGTGGCATCGTCGGTTGGCAGGCCACGGACAATTTCGACGAGTTTCATGACCGGCACAGGGTTCATGAAGTGCATGCCGATGACCTTTTCGGGCCGGTCGGTGCAGGCGCCGATCTTGGTGATCGAAATCGACGAAGTATTGGATGCCAAGATGGCTTCTTTCTTCGTTACCTCGGAGAGCTTGGTAAAGATTTCGAGTTTGATGTCTTCGCGCTCGGGAGCTGCCTCAACAACAAAGTCGCACGGAGCAAGGTCCTGGTAATCCGATCGAGGCGTGATGCGAGCGAGAGCTGCCTCCTTCTCGGCAACTGTCATCTTCTCTTTTGCAACCAGGCGATCAAGGGCGCGCCCTAGCCTCTCTGTGGCCTTCTGAGCCATCTCAAGATTTGCATCCAAAAGAATAACGTCGAGCCCAGACTGCGCAGCGACTTGTGCAATGCCGCGGCCCATTTGCCCAGCGCCAATAACGCCGATGGTTTGAATTTCAGACATCTTAGTTGCGCTCCAGCATAAGTGCGATTCCCTCGCCGCCGCCGATGCAGAGGCTTGCTCCGCCCTTCTTGGCGTCGCGTCGCTTCATTGCGTGAAGCAAGGTAACCAAGATGCGTGTTCCCGAGGCGCCGATTGGATGCCCGAGAGCAACCGCACCGCCATCGACATTGACCTTGCTGCTGTCAAGGGAAAGCATCTTATTGTTGATGAGTGAGACGACCGAGAACGCTTCGTTGATCTCCCAGAGATCGACGTCTGCTGGCTTCCAGCCCGCCTTCTCGCAAGCTTTCTCGATCGACGCGGCCGGTGCTGTGGTGAACCACTCTGGCGCCTGTGCGTGATGGCCCCAAGAGACGATCTTGGCGAGTGGCGTAAGACCGCGCTTGGCAGCTTCGTCAGCCGACATAAGCACGACTGCAGCACCGCCATCGTTAAGAGAGGAGGCATTGCCTGCAGTGACAGTTCCGTCTTTTTTAAATGCGGTGCGCAGCGAAGGAAGCTTCTCGGGCTTGCCGCGGCCCGGCTCTTCATCGGTGTCGACAACGACGTCACCCTTGCGACCCTTGATGGTCACAGCAGCAATCTCTTCGGCAAAGAGACCATCGCCAATCGCAGCCTGTGCACGCTTGTAGCTCTCGATCGCGAAGGCATCTTGCTCCTCGCGAGAGATGCCTTTTTCCGAAGCGCAGAGCTCGGCGCAATTGCCCATGTGCTGGTCGTTGTACACGTCCCAAAGGCCATCGTTGACCATCGTATCGACGGTTTGAAAGTTGCCCATCTTGATGCCGGTTCGAAGTCCACGCTGAACGTGCGGCGCCAAAGACATGTTCTCCATGCCGCCTGCAACTGCAACCTCGACTTCACCACAGGCAATTGCCTGGGCTGCGAGAATTACGGTCTTTAGTCCAGAGCCGCAAACTTTATTAATGGTTGTGCAAGGCGTGCTCTTGTCGAGCCCAGCCGCAATCGCCGCTTGGCGTGCTGGCGCTTGGCCAAGCCCAGCTGGCAAGACACAACCCATGTAAAGCTCGCCTACGTCTGCAGGCCCAACATTCGCACGCTCAAGCGCTGCGCGAATTGCGATGGCACCTAGCTCGGTCGCTGGAACGGTGGAAAGAGAAGAGAGGAAGGAGCCAATCGGGGTTCGAGCGGCACTAACAATAACGACATCGCGCATGGGCGTTTCTCCGGGAAGTGGTGAGTGGCCAAGAGCCTGTAGCCCCGGCCTGAGAGCTCAGACTGGAGGGCTGAGCATGGAGGGAATAGCCCAGTAAACTCGCGTATGTCAAGGCGCGCGAAGGCTAGCCAAATCGCCTGGCGCGTTCGAGGATTGGAGGTAGGATATCGAGTAGCGATTGCACCTCGGCAGCCGTGGTGCCTGGCCCAATGGATAGCCGAAGCGCCTCCATGGCCTCGTCGGCTGTGAGGCCAATTCCAAGGAGCACTGAGGATGGTTCGACTGTCCCCGAAGAGCAGGCAGCTCCGGTCGAGGCCGCAATTCCCGCGAGGTCCAAGCCCGTCACCAAAAGCTCACCGGGCACCCCCGGAAAGCGCGCGTTAACGGTATTGCAAAGCCCCCTCGGCGACGAATTCATGACCGCTCCCAACCCAATCAGCCCATCGGTGAGGGTGCCTCGAAGGGCATCCTGCCTGGGCGCATCTGCAAGACGATCGGCAACTCCTTCGCAGGCGGCAGCAAATCCCGCAATTAGGGCCACGGCCTGGGTTCCTGGTCGGCGCCCAGACTCTTGCCCGCCGCCGCCAATCAGACTCTCCACCGCGGGACCGGGGCGCAGCCAAAGTGCGCCGATGCCCTTTGGGCCGCCAATCTTGTGGGCCGAGATACTGATGCCGTCGACGACTTTGACAAGCGAGCCAAGCTCCAATCGACCCAAGCCTTGAATGGCATCGCAGAAGACGAGACAGCCCGCCGCTCTGCACCACGTTGCTACGGCCTCGACATCTTCGACACAGCCGAGTTCGTGATTTGCCAGCGAGAGAGCAAGAACCCGAGGCTTTGCCGTTGCGATGATCTCTTCGGCAGCTGCCATGTCCAGCGTGCCATCGGCACCGACTGCCAACGTGGCAACGCCAAGCCCTTCAGCCCCTGCCCGCTGACCTGCCGCCCACAGCGATGGATGCACGGTCGGCGCAATAAGCACTGGGCCATCATTCTTTGCAACTCGTGCCAGCCCAAGTAGACCGAGATGGTTTGCCTCGGTTCCTCCGGAGGTGAAGATCAAATCTAAGGCACCCGCCTCAAGTGTGGCTGCGACGGTTTCCCGGGCCGCATCGACAAGCGACTGCGCACGACGCCCTTCACGGTGAAGACTGCTTGGATTGCCCGGCTCGCACAGCGCATCGCCGATGGCTGCTGCAACCCCATCGGCCAGCGGTGAGGTTGCGTTGTAGTCGAAATAAATGCGTGTGGAATTCTGAGGTGTTGCTGACATTTGACTTTGCGTTGCTCCACACTACATGATCAATCACCTGGCTTCTCGCTCATGGCTGACGACGTTGGTTCATTGCTACTTCGCGCTGGTTTGGTTGACCCGGATCAGCTCACCCGCGCCCGAGCCGCAGTGCAAACTGGCGGGGGAACAGTCCCCGAAGAGTTGGTGCGCAGCGGCCATCTTGGCGACGAAGCACTCACGGCATTTTACCGCAGCCGCCTACTAATTCCCCGGGTCAATCCCTCGGAACTCACACGGCTTACCTCGCGTCTCCTCGAAAAAGTTCCCGCGGATATGGCGGCCGAATTCCGATCGATTCCCGTCGCACTCGACGCCGATGGCAATTTAACGCTGATCATGTCGGATCCTAGCGATACCAAGGCTGCCGAAGAGATTAGCTTTTTCACAGGTAGCTACGTGATGCGCGCAGTAGCGACGCAAGCGCAAATTGCCTGGTGCCTCGCTCACTACTACAAGCAGGAAACCGAGCTCTACCGAGAGCTTGTTGCCGAAGGTCTTTGGCCCGATGCTGAGAGCGATGTTGATATGGAGGTGGCCGAAAGCGACCCTTCCCTTCAAACAGCGCCGATGAAAACGCGTCCTAGGCCCGTTAATCTAAAACGACAAAAGACGGCGAAATCTGGCCAAGTGGAAGACGGCGAAAAGGAAGAGTCGACCGGTCCATTAAAGACGCGGACTCCAAAACGCCCAGCAAACCAGCACCCAAGCCCACCAGAACTTTTCGCAAGAGCCGGTGAAATCGAAAGCGTCCCAAAGCGCGAACCAAAGATGGATTCGGCTCCTGGCATTCAAGTCTTTTTGGACGAAGCTGTGCCCGCCGTCGTGCAGGCTGTTCAACGCGGAACCGATACCGCCCCAATTCTACTTTCGAGCATTAAGGCCAGGATGGACATGGCCGCCTCGGGTCCCATTATCTTGGACGCCAAAAATCGCAAGCGGCGAGTCTCGCGACAAACCAGCTTGGGGCTTGGCGCCATTGGCAGCGATTCACCAATCCAGCGCGCACTTGCCGAGCATGCGGAAGCTGAGCCACTCACGATCTCGGCTGGTCTTCCCGAAGACAGCGGCACGATCGAAACGGCAGCGCTCGCTCGCGCAATCCAAGCCGGTGAGTATGTAGCTGCAGTCGATCCCGAGAATTCGCGCCCCACCGTTCGCGACATCAAAGCGCCAACCGCAGAAGAAATTGAGAGCGCCACAAGCGAGGCGGCGGCGCAAGAGTCATCGCGCGACAGCAAGGCACCAACCGACGACGACGTTCTGGGCCCAACCGACGAAGACATTCAGGCGCCAACTGACGAAGACGTCGACAAGGTAGTTAAGGTGAGTACCGCTGCCGACGATGCGGAACGCGACGCACAATTTCTTGCGCGAACCGTCGATTTGGTTGGCGGTGATTGGGGCCTCCCCGGCACGACCATCCCTCCAAACTTCTTAGGTGCTCAGCCTCAAGCGTACGAGGATGTGAGTGACAGCATTCCGATTGCCGTCGATGACAACGATGGCGTCACCACGCAAATCAATACCAACGATCCTTCGATTCCAGTTGCAATCCCCTCTTCGGGCGATGCCACGGTTCGAAGTGATGCGCCTCGAGCAGTTACGCAATCCAATCTAACCGAATCGGCTAGCCATTTGCTGGTAGCACTTCGGGCCATCGACGCCTCCGATGATAAGCGCGGCGTGCTTGAGCCAATCTTGACTTTTCTCGACCTGGCGTTTGAACGCACAGGGTTCCTAGCTCTCCGTCAAGACGATCTAACGACATGGCTACTGCATGGATGTACAGACGATGCCCGTGGGTCCATCAGCATTGATGAGGACTCGGCTCTGCGAGACGTTGTTCGCATGCGATTGCCGTACAACGGCCCCATTGAAGATGCAATTACCAAGAGGTTCGCGCGGGATCTTGACATGCCCGATGCCCTCGATGTCCTTGGCTTGCCCATTGCGATTCGCGATCGAGTCGTCGGCGTGCTCTTTGGCTTAGGCAGCTACGATTCAATCTTTGAAGAGCACCTTATGGTGCTCTCACAAGCGGCAGGCGAAGCATTTGAACGCCTGCTCCGCGCGCGCAAGTAGCTGCAGCTCGATGCTGCAGCCCAGCTCGATGCTGTAACCCAGGCCGCGCAGCCTATGGAGCTGCGACGCCGAGTTCTTCGAATAGCGCTGGGTCCACTTCGAGAATCGCTTTTTGCAGCGCAGCCACAGAAGCTTCGCGCTCCTGTGCTCGCCGAATCGCGCTGATTGCTTCTTGCTTATTGCCCGAAGTCTTCATAATTGCGCGGGCCAAAGCCAACTCGGATCCAATGGTTGCAACGCCGGCATCAAAGACATCGGCAAGATTTTCTATGGCTTTTTCTGCATCGGATTCCACTAAGACTTGTCCCAACATATCTCGCGTTGGCAGGTAGCCAGGGTTCTCTTCCGACGCAGCTTCAAGTGCCGCAAGTGCACCAGCGCTATCCCCCTTTGCAAAGGCGATACGACCAAGAAGCAGATGCGAGCGGTAGGCAAGTGGGTTCGGAAAGGCCTCGGTAATGTCCTCGACAGAATTCTTGAGTTTGTCCTCTGCCAACTCGCTCTTCCCTACGGCAGCAAGCGCCATCCCGTGAATGAAACGCGCTGTCTTGGTTGTCGCTTTGCGTCCAAGGCTATCAAGGGCCTCGTCGGCCTTGCGACGCTCGGTTCCGGTGGTCGAGACCATGCGGGCAGCCTCAGTCCAGGCCTGAAGTTCAATATCTTCCGGCGACGTTTCAAGCGCTTCCTCGAATGCTTTCAGCGCCCCACTCACATCGCCCGTATCAAAAAGCGCCCGCCCGCGAATCATAGTAGCGCGCACTCCGGTTGTGCTCTCTAACGCTTCAAGGGCTGCCTTTGGCAGGCCTCGCGCCATTAAAAGTTCGGCATCGAGAAGCGCGACCAGCGGATGCCCCTCGGGGTCTGCTGCATACCAACGAATGGCGCTGCGCTTGCCAGCCGCATCTATGATGCGTCCCTGAGAAACTCGTGCGAGACCGAGCCGAACGAGGAAACGCGGCTCCTGTGGCCCATTGTCGGCACTTGCGTTATTGAGCGAGCTGCTAAACGCCTCGTAGTCACCAAGCGACTGAGAAGCTCCCGCCATAGCGAGTTCCTTCCAAGCAATGAGCTTCGCTCCGCTAGCCTGCGCTAGCCCGATGCTGATATCGGCCATCGCTTCTTGTGCATCAATTCGGCGTTCGGAGCGTGCCAAGGACCGGCCAACAAAGGCCAGTGCGTGGCTTTGCGATCGGCTAAGAGCGTCGTCGTAAAGCTTCATCGCGGTATCGAATTCGCCTTCGTCGAGGTGGAAGTTTGCCAGGTCGATTGTGGCGATGGCCGGCCCTTCCCCATTTGCATGTGCCTGAGCGAAGGCTGCCTTTGCACCCGTTCGATTGCCAGCCATCAGCATGGCACGTCCAGAGAGCCATCGAGCCAGGCGATCATCAGGCGATCGCTCAAGCCACTCTTTAAGTTCTTTTTGGGCCCCAGCCAAGCGAGAGTCGGCGTCCTCGGTAAGTTCGGGAAGCTCGGAAAGTGCATTTGCCGAACGAGCGATCACAAGCTCGCGAAACCCGGTTTGCCCCGGCTCAGTAATCTTCTGAGCTACCGAACTCACCGCGCGCTGAACTTCGGCAGGCGTGTACTCACCGTAGAGCAGTGTCGATAGGCTTGTGACCTCGGCCAGTACCGCCATGGTGTAGACATCGGAAGTATCGCGTTCCAACGCCTTGGTAGCTTCCTCGCCGGCCTTGGCTAGATCGTTGCGATCGCCACTATCAACGAGTGCCTTGGCATTTTCTAGATAACGAGCGATGTCGGCATCGACTTGCTTTTGGGCGTACCAATACCAAACACCACTTCCCGAGCCAGCCGCGATTAGGATGACAAAGAGATAGATAAGGATTCGCGATGCGGAGCGGCCCCAGCGTTTGCCAGGCCCGGCGTCGTATGTTGCCTCTTCGACGCGCACGTTGGGAACGTCGAGCAAGCCTCCCAAGAGCAGTTGATTGAGGTATTGCTCTCCGGCGGCGGCCGAAACTCGGAGGCCTTCTTGGGCGGCATCCTTTGGCTTGGCCGCTGAAATGACGCGAGGGCGAACCGCCGGTGCTGCGGGAGCATGGGGAGCACTCGGGCGTGCGCCCTGCTGAGCTGGTGGCGCCTGAGGCAGCGGTGCCAACGGATTTTCCGCCGGCGGCGCCTGGTGGTGTTGCACCGGTGCAAACTCTGGCGCATCCATTCCCCGTCGATCGTTTGCGGCTGCCGCGGACACTCGATCACGAGGCGCTGGCGGTGCAGTTGGCACAGCTTTCTGCGCAAGCTCCAATCGGCCGAGCGCCGGCGGAGCTGCCGGCGGTGCTGCCGGACGCGCTGGCGCGGCGGCTATGGGAGGTGGCGCTGCAGGAGGAGCTGCTACAGGAGGAGCTGCTACAGAAGGAGCTGCTACAGAAGGAGCTGCTACAGAAGGAGCTGCTGCGCGAACAGGCTCAGGCGCCCGAGGCATCAGTGGCATTGCTGCTGCTGGTGCCGACGGTGCCGGCGCGGCGTAGCCACCAATTGCCTGCATCGGCGTAGGAATTGGCGCAGGCGGATCGAGCGGATGACCATCGCGCGCTCGGCGCACAAGCCCCAAGAGCTGCGAGTCCGATGGATTTAGATTTTGCGCGTGCTGGAGCACGGGGAGAGCGCGCTCAAAGTCATTCCTGCGCATCAGAACTTCACCTAGAAGCCTAAATCCCGCACTGTTATTGCGGTCCGCCTTCACAACTTTAAGTAGCTCGGCTTGCGCTTCTTTCCAGCGATGCAACGCTGCCAACGCCGTGCCTAAATAGAGCCGCCCCTCCAAACTCGTGGGGGCTGCCTGCAGGCCTCGGGCGCAAACCTGGACCGCATCTTCCGCGCGGCCCAATTGCAGTAAGCAGTTTGCCAACCCGGTGAAGCTTGACGCCGGATCGCGGCGAAATGCTTGTTCAAGAGCAGCGAGTTCATCGACGGTGGGTAGTGATGCGTTAACCATGGTGATGTTCAGCTCGTAGCGACGATAGTATCGCGAGATATTGACCACTTGCCCAGTTCTCTGGACCAGCATTTTCTGTTTGCGTCGGTCAAGTAGGACTTCTACCTACGGGGTATCCGTTGCATCTTCGTTCCAGGTCTCTTCAACGATAGCAGCAGCAGGATCGTCGAGAGACTCATTGGGACAGGCGCCGCGGGCCGAGAAAGCCTCGCCAGGACAACTGGATGAGCTGAGAAAGGTCTTGTCATCACAGCCGCAGAACTCGACGAGATCGGTGGTGCATGCTCGCTCTTGCGGAACACAGGTGCCGGGCCGACTCGAATCGCAACTTGCGCCTTCGCAGGTATTGCTAAGGCAGTTGCGGCTACTAAAACACGCAGCACCGTCTGGGCGCCCGCCGGCGTTGCCACCGGGTTCACTCATATCAACCGAGCCGGGCTCACCGGATTGGCCCTGCCCCGGGGCGACATCGGAAATCACCGGCGCCGCACTTGGCGGAACTTGCATTGGTCGACTCGCAGGACACGCCAAGCTCGCCAGCGAGAGTGCAAGCGCGGGAAGGAAGTAGCGAATCGATCCTGGCATTGCCGCATTCTACGCGCCCACGCCAGCGCCACGCCACTGGCTCAGGGGCAATCCTGGTAGGCTCGCCCCATGGGAAATCGCTTTGGACGACTCTTCCAGATCACCACGTTTGGAGAGTCACACGGCCCGGCGGTTGGTGTGATCATCGACGGCTGCCCTCCTCGCTTGCCCGTTGATGTCGAGCTCATTCAACGCGAGTTGGACCGACGTAAACCTGGTCAAAGCCGCATCACCACCCAACGAAAAGAGGGCGACGTCGTCGAGATTCTCTCCGGTGTGGACGGCGGCCTTTCGACCGGCACCTCGCTCACACTGATGGTGCGGAACAAAGATGCGCGCGGCAAAGACTACAGCGAGATGCGCGAGAAGTTTCGCCCCTCTCACGCCGACTACACGTATCAGAAAAAGTATGGGATTCGCAGCGTAGAAGGCGGTGGTCGCGCCAGTGCTCGCGAGACCATTGGCCGAGTCGCAGCCGGTGCCATTGCGCAGCAGATCCTTGCTTCGGCCGGAATCGAAGTTCTAGCGTGGGTGCAAAGCGTCGGAGATTTGGTCGCCAATGTAGACCCAAACGCCGTGACACTTGAGCAAGTCGAAGCCAATGCGGTCCGCTGCCCGGATGCTGCGATGGCTGCCACGATGTTTGATCACATCGATGCGATTCGCAAAGCGGGCGACTCTGTTGGCGGCGTGGTCGCAGCGGTTGCCCGAGGCGTGCCCGTCGGCCTTGGCTCGCCGGTCTTTGACAAACTCGAAGCCTCTCTCGCCGCCGCCATGCTCAGCATTCCCGCCGCCAAGGGCTTTGAAGTCGGCTCGGGGTTCGCGGGAACCAAAATGCTTGGTTCCGCGCACAACGATGCCTTCTATACCGACGCGAGCGGGCGAGTTCGCACCCGAACCAACTTCTCTGGTGGAATTCAGGGCGGCATCAGCAATGGCGAGAACATTGATATTCGCGTTGCCTTTAAGCCGACCGCCACAATCTTGCAGACCCAAGAAACCATCACCGCCGACGGCCAAGCAACAACCTTGGCTGCACGCGGCCGTCACGATCCATGCGTCTTGCCGCGGGCCATCCCCATTGTCGAAGCCATGATGCGCCTGGTCATCGCAGATCATATTCTCTTGCATCGCGCGCAAGTTGGCGAAGCCGTCTAGCTGCATGGGAGATTTGGAAGACGAGTTACGGGCCCTGCTCTCCGATGAGGACGCGGAGGCCGAATATCCAAGCGAGGCAAGTGCACTTCGCCGTCCCGAGCCGATTCGACTGCCGCTAACTAAGGCCGAGGCCGCGTGCGAAATTGGAGAGATTCTCGCAGCAGACGATAATGGAACCCACGTCGCAGTCGCGAGGCTTGCCAGCGGCGCGCTGGTGGTTCTTGCGGATCTTTGCCCTCATGACGGCGGATTGCTCTCGGATGGCTTCGTCGAGGGAGAATCCGTGATTTGTGCCAGGCACGGCTGGGAGTTTGAAGGTCGGACAGGCAAATGCCTGAGCCGAAGCGGAGTATCGGTGCCTTGCCGTGCTCTCAAGCTGCCGCATATTTGATCCGCCGGTGGGAGTCGGCTAGCGTTGATGCTACGTGGCCAGCATCTTGGTATTCATGGACAGACGAGGCGCGAGCCTCGCGCAACGGTCCAAGCGGGTTCTGGCACAGGGTCGGCGTATCGCAACTCATCTTGGCGCCACCCTCTATGCGGTCGCGGCTGAGAATGGCGATGACAACGATACGTGGATCGCTGAAGCGGGAATCTCAGGTGCCGATAAAGTTGTCTTGCTAAGCTTTGGGTCGCGCGATTCGCGAGTGGCAACCGAATTGGGTATTGGCGATCCGGGTCTTGTTGCAGCGGCACTGATGGCCGTCTGCGATGCGCTCTCCCCAAATCTCGTTTTGATGGACAACGATCCAATGAGCGCCGCTGTCGCGCCAAGCGTTGCCAGCCATTTTGCGGGACAAGTAATGCTGGATGTACAGCCGCGTTTCTTGGCCGGGGGAGATATCATTCTCGAAGAGCGCACAAGCGAGCGTCGCCGTTGGCGGCACGTCAGTCTCACAAAGAGCACCGCACCCGTTATCGCCACGATCTCCACGGCTGGCGTCGAGCTGACGCGTGGTCGCGATGATGCCGATGTCATTTTCTTTAAGGCACCCCTTAGCCCGGTCACCCTCTCGGTGCCAACGCCAACCTCGCTTGAAAGCGATCCAGCTCTGGATGGACGCGTTGTGGTGTGTGCAGGCAGCAAGACGTCGCCGGTGCTCCCAGAAATTCGGAGACTCGCAACACTCCTCAACGCTCCCCTGGTGTCGACAAGTGCGCGCAAAGGCCAAGCAAGTGATCTCATCGATCTCAGTCAGAGGTCTATTGCTCCGGTGCTCTGCATTTGCTGCGGAGATACAACTGATTTGCAGGCCTTTGCCCTTGGCACCGAAATCGTCTCGCTCGGAATCGACCCGCGCAGCACATCGATTGTTGCTGCACGCTATGCCGTACTCGGTCCTCTATCCGAAACCCTACCCGCACTCTTGCAAGCGATTTCTGCCCACGTCGACAAGTCTCCAAACGATGCCTCTAAGGTTCCTGTAGCGTTGCCTATTGCCGCCCCCGCCCTGGCGGATGCGTTTACGCCCAGTCCCGACGCAGTAGAGTTATTCTCAGACCCGTCGGCTCTGCTTGTTCGCCTGCAAGCGGACCGGCTTTGGATTCCCTAGTGTCGAAGTCGCCGAACCTGCCCGTTCGCCTAACCGCAAACGCGTCGACCCTTGCCAAGCAATGCGAAGCTGCCCTTAGCGCCCGTGGCCTAACGGTTCATCAAGCCTTTTTTGACATCGAAGAGCACGATGCCCTCGATGTCGATTCCCAGCAAGATGAACTGGTCCTCAGTATGATCTTGGAGACGGTTCCATCGTGCAAAGAGGCAGCCCTGCTCGGCGCTCGAATTGCCGCCTATGCCCGCCAAGGTCTTCCGCCCGTTGTTCTAATCCCGCTTCCCCTCGCGACGCCAAAGAAGCCACCCGCGCGAAGCGGTGATGAGCATGCTGCCAGCTTGGCTCTGCTTCGCGGCCGAGGCGCGATTGTTCTTCGCGACCCCAATATCTGGCTCGAGTGCATTGTGCTTCTCTCGGCCCACGGCGTTCCGACCGGGCCGAATGGAGCAATCGTGGCCGAACCTGGAGCGTGGTTGGCGATATCGGCCTCGGCGCTCCAAAAGCGCGCAGAAGCCGTCGGAGAGCGATTCTCGCCGTCCTCTGCCAGTCTCGACGGTAGCCGTGCAACCGACTTTGTTCTCACAGACGCACCGCCAGCGAGCGCATCCAAAGCGCGCGTCCTATTTATTCCTATCGCGGCAGTGGCAAGCAAAGAATCTGGCGCCTTGATAGGGCTCGCCAATGCTCTGGCAGCTGCCGAGGCCGCCGGCCAGGCGAGCCGACGCATCTCCGCAGGAGACGGTCCGGCCAGCAATGCCGACGCGCCAGACGATGAATTTGACGAGGCGCGCTTTGAGCGACAACTCGACAAGCTTGCCGAGGCTGTTGGAGATCACGAGTGCAAAGTGCTGCTATCAAGTTACGGCGTTTCCATTACCAGACAGGCCGTCGCAACCACGCCATCTGCCGCGACACGCATCGCGAAGAAGGCTGGCTACCCAGTAGAGATTAAGGCTTGGGGCGCACATCAACCAAGTGAGCCCGAAGGGGCGTTGGTGCTAACCGATGTGGCAACCGCCGCCGATGTGCGACGCTCGTACTCCACGGTTTGCATGAAGGCCGAAGCCGAGGCCGTCATCATCAGAGAAACTCCTATGACAGGGCGTGAAGTACAAGTGCACTTCCGAACGATGGGGGCGGTTGGGCTTGTCTGCTTCCTGTATCAACGCGGCAGCCGCGAGCCGGTTGCTGCGCTCGCCCCACTTCGCAAAATCGACGCAGAAGCGATGGCAAGGCACGTTGTTGCGTCTCGCGCCGGCGATCAGGATCCAGACTGGGCCGCGCTTGCATCGCTTCTTCGCAACGCCTCCTACATGGTCTCGGCAAATCCACGGCTCGTCTCGGTTGAGCTTAATCGAGTCGTGGTGGGCAACCACGGCGAGGGAGCGCTTGTGGTCGACGCGCGCGCACGCCTCTCACCCTCGCGCAATTAGCGCTGCCGCCGCGCTCTCGAGAAACGCCGGCTCGTTTCGCGAAGGCTCCTCAAGCACCTGCGCAAGCAGACCGCGCAAGGTTTCGCCGACGATAGGCCCTCTCACGCCGCCGATTTCCATGATTCGACCGCCCGAGATCGCCAAGTCGCCAAGCTCGAGGGCAACACCGCTGGCCAAGATGCCCTCTGCGTTCGAAACCGCTTTGGCGAGCTTGGCATCGCCCTTTCGACTGGCCTCTTGCGACACGAGCGCAAGAAGATCCGGAGCACTCTGACGCCCAATCGAGCTAAGATATTCTCTTACAGTCGCACTGGGTTCGAGCAAGGCTCCGCAACCATCGATGTGCCGTAGGGCGCCAAGAATCCGCTTGCGCTCCTCGTTGCTCATTTTTAGATGGCGCAGCAGATCGTCGAGGGAACCAGTCGGCACCGCCAAGAGCAATGTGGCGAGCCTAAGAACCGGATCCTTCGGGGCGACATCAAGTCTTGCCAGCGCATCGTCAAACCCCTCTTTCGAGAGCGTAGGCAAGATCGTCGCCAGCACATTATTTTCCTGAGCAACAACTAGCGCACGGACGGCAGCCGGACCGCTAAGGAGCTTTAGCAACTCGACACGCACGCGCTCCATCGCCACCTTTGAGAGCGCATCCAGTGCGGTCTCAAGCGCTAGCTCGGTATCCTTGTGCAACGCAAAATCTAAGGTCGATACAAAGCGCACCGCCCGCATGACCCGAAGGCCATCCTCTGCAAATCGCTTTTCGGCCACTCCCACAGCGCGAACCACCCGCGCCTCAAGATCGCCAACCCCATCAAAGGGGTCGTGAACACGTCCTTCAATCGGATCAAAGGCCATCGCATTCATGACGAAGTCGCGTCGTTTAAGATCCTCGTTTAGCGGAACCCCAAAGTGCACACGATCGGGCCTGCGCGAGTCGGAATACGCGCCCTCCCCTCGAAACGTTGTAATCTCAACAGGAGTTCGCTTGGCTCCACGCCCAACCAGCGCAGTTACGGTTCCGTGCTGAAGCCCCGTTGCGATTGTGCGTTCAAAGAGCTTGAGAACTTGTTCGGGCAGAGCATCACTGGCGACATCCCAGTCACTCGGAGTTTTCCCGAGAACCAGATCTCGCACGGCACCACCGACAACCCAGGCTTCAAAGCCCGCATCTCGGAGGGTCTGGCACGCACCAAGTACCGATTCCGGCACCTTTGCCTTCATCGACTTCTCTTCCAACTTCATTCCGGTACTTTTTGCTCAGGATTTGCTGTGCCACGCAGACGGCCAAAGATTTCATCCGAGCGGCGTCTCAGTGTTTCGGCTTCTTCAACCTGGCCAATATGCTCTCTATGCACAGCATACGAGCGATACGTTCGGGCAAGCTCAAGTTCGTGTTTCATTCCCGAGAGGATTTCGACGGCCTTTCGGAAGTGCTCATCGGCAACCTTTAAGTCACCTGCGCCCCGCCCGACCCGAAAGGTGGCTTCGCCCATAACGCGATGAGCACTACCAATATGAAATCGCGAGCCGATCTTACTACCGAGATTGAGCGACCGAGTTGCATTGTCCAATGCCTGCGCACCGTCGCCGATGAGCAAGTAGGTTTCAGCCAAATGCCGATAACACTCGGCAGCCCCAAGAAGATTTCCGAGTTCGCGCGCGATCGACTTGCCCTCAAGCAAGCTCTCAATCGCATCGGAGAATTGCCCACTGGCGGCCTGGCACTGGCCTAGACCTGAAAGCACCTGGGTGAGCGCGAGTTTGTCGCCAATGGTGGCAGCGCTCTTGCGAGCCTTCTCAAACATCGCCAATGCCTTTTCAGATTCCCCATCGGCGCTGTGCACCGCAGCGAGGTCACAGAGCGAACGAATCACGCCAGCGGTATCGCCAATCTCACGGCGCAGCGCGAGGGCTTCGTGAAATTGCTTGGAGGCCTCTTTAAACGCACCAGTCTCGCGATGTACGCGGCCAATATTTGCAAGCGAGAGCGCAATCGAGCGAGGGTCGCCGATAGCGCGACGGTGAGCCAACGCTTGGCGGTGAAATTCGAGCGCCTGCGCGTAAACACCGCGCAACCAATGCACCTGGCCGATGTCGTCAAGCGTTCCCGCAATGCCGCGCTTATCGCCTGCGCTCTTAAATAGATCGAGCGCCGATCGCAAGTGCGCCATTGCCTGGTCGTACTCGCCCAACCGTCTGTGAATTCTTCCCAGGCGATTGTGCGCAGCGCCGCCCTTCGAACGATGATCAAGCAGCCAAGCGTGGCGCAGCATCCGGCTAAAGTGCTGCTGCGCTTCGGCCGTCTCGCCCATAAGATCCAAGACGGATCCCAGATTGTGTAAGGCGTCGAGCAAAAGGACTCCATCGTCTTCCTCAAGAAAGTCGAGCCCCTTGCGATAGAGTTCTACCGCCTGCTCGTTTGCGTAGCGCGCTCGAGCCTTATCACCACCGGCGATGTAACTGTGAGCGGCCCGCCTCTTGTCGCCACCGCGTTCGTACAGCTGGCCAAGAAACTCAAGCTGCTCTTCGGAGCGGGCAGCACTCTTGGTTTCGATCCACTGAGCGGCGAGCCTGTGATAACGGCCGAGCTTGCCTCGCTCTGTACTCTTGGCAATGAGCTTTCGCTCCAAATTGTGCTTAAACACCAATTCCACGTCGCCGGCCACGGTGGAGTCCTCGGCATCAAGTCTAAGCAGATAGTCGCGATCCACCAACTCTTCGATGCAGCGAGTTACTCCGCGACGAATGTCCTCGCCCTTGTCACTCCAGTTGTAATCCAGTGGCCCGGCAGGAGAACTTGGTGCGGCATTCTCAGTCGCTCGCGCCTGCTCGATACGTGAGAGGGCGACCACCGAGCCGACCCAGAACACATTGCCAAAGACTGCGCCTTTCTCAAGCACCGCGCGCTCGTCGATTTCTAACGCGGCGATGCGCGCTTCGATCGCCTCCTCCACCGTAATCGGCAGGTTCGTCTCCATCGCGAGATCTGAGTTGATCTGCCACGGCATCTGCTCGGCATCGACCGTCCCATTGGCGAGAAAAAGTCGCACGAGCTGGTCGAGAAAATACGCGTTCCCGCCCGTCATCTCCACCGCATCTTCGACAATCTCAGCCGGAAGGTAATCGCAGCGACTTAGCATGGAGCGAAACATCGCCTCGGCGTCATCGTCATCAAGATTGCGAAGTTCGACGCGAACATGCGCATCGACCTCGGCGCCCCAATCCGCTGTGCCCACCATAAGTTCAGGGCGCGCCCCGACGACGAGAGTCACCGCAGAGTCGTGCAGCGATCGACTTAGCTCTTGCAGCAGTGACAAGCTACTCGCATCCGCCCACTGCAGATCATCCACCACCAATACAATCGGTCCGTGGCTGCCGTCCACTTCGACAAAGCGTCGCATAACGGTCCGAGCAACCTCTTCATACTGCTTAGGGTTTTCGGCCAAGACCCGCAAGAATGGTGAATCGGGGAATTGGAGATTGAGAAAACCTCCGAGTACATGCAAAACTTCTGCGACTCGCTGATCCCCGAAAACCTCCTGAACTTCTCGGCGAAATTCGTCGATGAGTTCGCCCTCCGCTGCGTTGTCAGAGATGGCAAAGCGCGCTCGAAGTAGCCTTGCAATTGTGCTGTAGCGAGCACCGTTTGGAACTGCCGCACAGCGGTAAAAAAGTGTTTGGCTCGGAAGGCTATGCAGCAACTCGTCAATAAGTCGGCTCTTACCGGTGCCCTGATTTCCCACGACGGTAATAAGCCCAGGCCTGCTCTTCGAAGCAGACTCGGCAACCGCCGCTTTCATTTTTGCGAGTTCCGCATCGCGTCCTACAAGCGGGCTTCGCAAGCCGCGCAAGGAAAACGGATCCGACGTTTGCATGCGAGTTCGCGCTCGCTCGTGCTCGGGACCCGAGGGCCCCTTAAAGAGAATTTCTGGGATCTGACTTTCCGCCCGAGTGCGCGCTGGCGGAATTTCTGGTTCCGTCTTCTCGCCCTCGACGATCGTCGCAGGCCGATGTAGTCCGTCTTCAGACAAGATTCCTTACGATACCGTCAGCAATGTCTTGGCAGCAAGCGGCCGAGCCTCCACTGTAGGTGGATGTGTAGCTTGAATCTACCGGGAGCGAATCTGGCGCATGCGCCTGCGACCTGTGTACCATCCAAGTAGCGATGAACCGCATACCCGATTCAAACGCGAGGATACCTACTCACAAGTTATCGATGGGACTTGGTGTGGTGGGCTTTGCGCTAGCGAGTGCACTCCTTGCCGCGTGCCCCACAGTTGATCTAGGCGACACGCCGGTTTCGCCGGGTTCTTGTCGTCCAGACATGGCCTACTTTGAGGACGTCATCTGGCCCGAGTTCATCGCACCGGCAAACGAAGCGCAATCGTGTGTAGCGGAAGGCGGCTGTCACCAACTTGAAAATGGCCGTTCGGCGTTTCGCGTTTCGGTTAACCCTCCCATCGATTTCACAGCGAACTACAACGTAACAGTGCGCTTCCTAAACTGCGGGACTCCGCAATCCAGCCCCCTCCTAACAAAACCTGTTGGCGGCGTCGATAGCCATGGCGGCGGCGACCTCTTTGCGCCGGGCAGCGAGTCCGAGTTGGTCTTTCTCGATTGGTTCGTCACCGAATGAGACGCACGATTTGGCTATCCCTGGCCTTCGCTTTGGGCACACTTCTCTCTTCGCACTCGTCTGCGATGGCCGAGGCCTACCTTCGTGTCATCAGTCATGACGCGCCAGTTCACACAGGCCCGTCCGCGCAATACCGAAGTGTTTATTACGCAGAGCGCGGAGACGTGCTCGAAGTCCTCGATCGCAGTACAAAGAACTATTGGTACCAAGTCCGGCTCGACGACGGCACCACCGGCTGGATCTTTGGCGAATTGGTCTTCCCCTTCGAAGTGGTCGATGGCGCTGAAAAGGGCATTTTCTCCCGCATTGGCGGAGCAATCTCAGACACGTTCTTAGGGCCTTCACCGGTTCCCTACGCAGACGTAGAAATTTCATTCTCGGCCGGTTCGCTCGACGGAGAGGGAACGTTCTTTCTGCGGCCTGCATGGCTTATCGACCCGTACTTTGCCCTCGAAGGTTTTGTAGGCCTTAGCCCAAGACAACAGGAAGACCTCTTCCTCGGCGGCTTGGGCTGGACCCTGCGCATGCTCCCAGGTGCTGCCATTGGGCCCTATGTTCACGCGGGTGTCGGTGCTGCCCACCTTCGTCCCAAGGCCGATAACTTCACGCAAGACCCCGACACACTCTTTGCCCTCGTCGCCGGCGGTGGCTTTGAAATCACGTTAAAGAAACAAATCACGTTGCGTTTGGATTTCCGGAACTGGACGATTTACGACCCGGATCAAGCGTCCAATGGACAGGAGTATAGCGGTGGCTTGGCAATCTTCTTCTAAGGCAACAATCGCACGAGGTGGTCGCCGAAAGGCGCTTCTCGCATTCACCTTGGCAACAGGGTTTCTTCTTGGAGCGTGCGGCAAGCAAGCTGTGCGCGCGAGCGAGAAAGAGTTTCTCGCCGACCGCATTATGCAATTTGATGCCGATGGCCAAGAGACCGCCGCGGACGAACACATCTTGTCAAATCGCGAAGGCTCCTCTGGCGGACGCGGCACTGGTGGCGGTGGCTGTGGTTGCAACTAGGAAGACGAGCGCATGAAGTGTTCAGCGATCCTCGGTGGCCTAGCGTATTTGGCCCTTCCCATTGTTCTCCCAGCCTTGGTGACTGTTCTTGCGCCCAATTCCGGCGCGGTTGCGCACGCTGAAGACCGGGTTGACAGCACCACCACTTGGTATCAAGAGCGACGCAAAGGCAATCTCGGTGGTCTCACGGTCGTGCACCCGCAGCTTGATATTGGCGTGGACGTTGGTGACAACACCACGCTCGACCTCGGCTACTCCGCCGATGCGGTAAGTGGTGCCACTGCAGCTGTCTACTCGACCGATGCAGTGTCATCGGCCACGACGTTTAAGGACCTTCGGCACGCAGCCAATACCGGCATTACCTTCTACGGTACCCGCTCAAGCCTTAGCCTCTCGGGCAACATCGGCACCGAACGCGACTACAATTCCATCGGCGTTGGCGTCAGCGCAAAGATCGATTTACCAGGTAAAAACACCTCGCTCGCGCTTAGCTACAACCACGGCTTTGATCAGGTTTGCGACTTTGACAACGGGCTTGCGACCGCACTCGAGCGGCGACCACTAACCGGGCAGCAAGCCTGCAAGAAACGCCAATTTCTTCGCGGCGAAGACACCAGTGGAGATAGCATCTGGCGAGACCTCTCCCTCGACAGCTCACAGGCAACCATTACCCAGAATCTCTCTCCATCGGTTGTCGCGCAAATTGGGCTCTTTGGCCAAGTCGTGCGAGGATTTCAGAGTAATCCCTACCGACGAGTTCGCGTATCTGGCGTCGAAGCCCAGGAAAATATTCCCACTGTACGAGGGCGCGCAGCGCTAATGGCGCGCGTCAACAAGTACATGCCCAGCATGAAAAGCGCGATCCACGCGATGTTTCGCGGCTACACCGATACCTGGGGCGTCAACTCCGTCACACTTGGTTTGGGATACAGCCAGTACTTCGGCACAAGCTTGCTTCTCCGTACGAACGCACGCATTTACCAGCAATCGGAGGCGACCTTCTTCAAAGATGCGTTCTTCTACGAGACCGAAGGTAGCGCTGGCGAGTATTTCACAGGCGATCGCGAACTCGGAGCGATTCGCAACGTGGTGGGCAGCATGAAGTTTAGCTACATCAAGTTTGATGAAAACGGCGGCAACGTGCTTGGCGTTTTTGATGAGGTGAGTTTTAACCTCAAAGGTGAGGTCTACTTGCTCGACGAGCTTCCGGCCGACCCAATCGAAGACAACCGCGAAGGCATTGATCGCCAGTTTCTCTCCAGCGGTCAAGCAGTGGATGCCTTCACGCTGCAGCTCGGCATGCTCTTTCGCTACTAACCGCGCCCCGACAAGCGCCCCGACAAGCGGCGCGATATGCGGGGCGATTCGTGGCGCGTCTTGAGCCCACAGCCCAACCGCCAAGATCGGAAGAGTTCGCGCAGATCGCCTCGAGCTGGCCGAGTGCGCTACAGGTCGCGCGGATCGATGTCGTGCTTCTTAAGCAGCTTGTGAAGGTATTTGCGATCCATATCCGCGGCACGAGCCGCCTTTGAGATGTTTCCACTCGCGCCTTCAAGAAGCCACCGCAGGTACTTCGACTCAAACTCGTCTGTCCAGCGCTCTTTCTGCTCGCGAAATGAAATGCCCTCTTCAAAGTTGAAGTTCGGCCCTTGTTGCGGTGTTTGCGTAAATCCCCGCTGCTCTCCCAGCGGAGCCACAAGTGTCCCGGGGTCCGTGCGCAGGGCCAAGGCTCTCTCCAGAACATTTCTGAGCTCGCGCACATTGCCCGGCCAGTCGTGTCCCATAAGAGCCGCAAGGCTGGCATCACTTAGTTCTGGTGCCTCGCCATTTGAGAGCTCTTTAAGAAAGTAGTGCACCAGCAGAGGAATGTCGTCTTTGCGATCGCGAAGCGCTGGCGAAACAATCGGTACGACATTCAGGCGAAAATAGAGATCCTCTCGAAACTTCCCCTTCTCGATTTCGCTGCGCAAATCCATTCGAGTTGCCGCGATAACGCGAAGGTCCACCTTGATGGTTTGAGAACCACCAACCCTGCGGATTTCTCGTTGTTCGAGCACTCTGAGCAGCTTTGGCTGTAGATCCAACGATAGCTCCCCAAGTTCGTCGAGAAAGACCGTACCGCCGTTTGCGTATTCGAATGCGCCCAGCCGCTGGGTGCTCGCTCCGGTAAACGCACCTTTCTCGTGCCCAAAGAGCTCACTCTCGATCAGGGTTCCCGAGACGGCTCCGCAGTCCACGACCACAAAGGGAGCGTCCTTGCGCTTTGAAAGCTGGTGGATGCTGCGCGCCAGGATGTCTTTTCCTGTTCCAGTTTCCCCTTCGATAAGCACCGTGGCATCGGTTGGGGCAATGCGCTCGATCAGCCCAAAGATCTGGCGAACCTTGAGGGAGCGCCCAACCATGCTTCCGAGTTTTTCCTTCTCGGAAGGTAGGATCTGAATTCGCTCTTCGAACGGGCTAAATTTAAGTTCCGCGGCCCCAGCAGCAATGACAGCGCCAGCTCGAATATAGGCCTCGCGGATTTCGGCGCCATCGAGGAACGTGCCGTTTGTCGACTGCAAATCCCGAAGCAAGTAGCCTTTCGCGTCTCGTACAATTTCGAAGTGGTATCTGGAGACCGTCTCATCGGTCATGACGAGATCGTTATCCTCGCCTTTGCCTACACGGATCACCTCACCGTGTACGACATGCTCGCTGCCGCGCTCAGGCCCTTTGAGTACGACTAACTTACACTGGCGCAGATTGACGGTTGGAACACCACCATCGCGCTGAATTCGAGTTCCGGAGACGTCTGCCACGATGCGGAATGCTAGCTCGCTTTGGCTCTTCATCCTAGACGAGGGACACAATTTGATTTTCTTCTGGTTAGCCAACATCGGTATGCGGCCTCAGACTTCGGGCAGGCAAATTGACCCGATGTTCTGACCGGGGGTACTCTTACATCGTGCTCTTTACCAAGGCCGCAAGGTACTGCACCGCACTCGCTGTTCTTTGTGCTGCCCACGGGGGCATTCCACTCCTTATTGGTGCGGAGTCCGCGGACGCTCAAGAATTGCCTGCTGCGGCAACCGACACTCAAGGTGACTCAGAAGGATCCCAAGCGGCTGCTTCTCGTCCCTCCGAGGCGCCCATACCAAACTGTCTCGACCAAAGCATTACCGGTGAACTGGGGCAAACCCTTCGCCCACGCGGTGTGCAGAAGCGTGAGTTTCAAAAGAAGGGCCAGTTGCAACTCGTTGCACGTGGCGGGCTTTACGCCTCTGACGTCCTCTCGTCTTCCTACGCATTCGGCGGCGCCCTCGCCTTTTACATCACCGAAGATCTTGGGCTCGAATTCTCCGTCGATCGCACCCCGGTCGCCCTCGACCTCGACACTCCGCTCGCAGAGTTTTTCGGAGACAGTCGCTTCGAGTCGGGGACGGGCTACCTTGGGCTTGCCGGTCTTGTGTGGTCACCAATCCACGCCAAGCTCCGCACTTCGGATAGCATCATTCACTCGGACATCGTCTTTACTGCCGGCGGAGGACGCTTCTTTCACAACAGCGTTCAGGGGCTCGCAGCACACGCAGGCGTTGCTCTCGAGCTCTACACAAGCCAATGGGTCACATTCCGTTTTGACCTGCGCGACGTTGTCTTGGTCCAGGAAGCGGTCGCGGAAACTCGACTCACAAACAACCTAATGGCCACAATCGGTCTCGCGCTCTGGATCCCAACAGGACTATGAAGCCTCTCTTCACGTCACTTGCCCTGCTAACAGTCTTCGCAGGAACCACCGCCTACGAGGTTCCCACTTCGCATGCAAAGGAAACCGAGGACATCAAATTCGGTCCAACCGAGCAATGCATCGACAAGGCGATCGCGAATCGCCTTGCGGTTAAACGAAAGCGACGCGGCACGGTCGACCGATTGGTCGTCAAACAAGCGCGGCATGAGTTCTCGGTGGGTGGCGGCTACTACGTCTCCGATCTCTTTTCTGGAACCTACTCTCTCGTCGGCTCTTATACATTCCACATGACCGAGAGCACCGCCGTCGAAATCGGTGGTGCATTCACCCACGCGAATGCCGATGTGATTCGCGCAATCGAAAGTGAGCGCGGAACGGTTCTCGAAGACACCTACGCTCAAGTGCGTTTCGTTGAGAGCCTGCTGCTGTGGACTCCCGTGTACGGCAAGCTACGACTTGGAGGCACGATTGCCCGCTTTGACCTACATCTCGATTTGGGTGTCGGTGTCGTAGACTCCGCCACTAGCCGTGGCGCTGCAGGCGTTGCAGGACTAGGATCAAAGCTCTTTCTTGGAGAGGCTGTTGCGCTGCGAATTGACCTTCGCAATCACGTCTTCCGCCAAGAACTCCTCGACGAAAATTTCTTAGTAAACGACCTCTCGCTGACGGCTGGCTTGTCGGTCTTTCTCCCCTTTTCCAACTAGACCTGTTCTTGCCTGCATTTGTGCGGGCCCCTACGCCAAGGATCATGCGATGCGCGGCCTATCAAAACTACTCCTAGTCACCTTCGCTCTATCTCTACCGGCGCACGCCTGGGCCAAACAGCCCGATGGCGAGCCGTCAGGTTCGCCCGATGATTCAGGTGAGTCGATCGATGGCGAGCCCATCGAGGACGACGACGCGGGAGATGAAACACCAGATTCCGAAGTGCCAGCCGAGGAGCCTGTCGCCGAAGAGAATGCGGCAGAAGACCTGCAGTCGCTGCGCTCGGAGTACTTCAAGCTCCGCGACAAGCTCTTTCAGTCGAGAGCTCGCGCATCCGCCGTAGCCAGTGCACTTTACTCAACGCGACTCTCGGTAGGCCTCAACTACACCTCGGCGCGGTACTACACGATCACGCGTGCAACCATCCGTCTCGACGGCGCCAACATTTACGACGATAGCGAAGGCTCAATTTCAAGCGACACTGCACCGCGCTTCGAGGGCTACATCTCGCCAGGTCGACATCAACTAAGTATTCGTCTCGAAGCAACGGGCAAAGATGACCAACGCTTTACCAGCATCATCGACAACAGCTTCGTGGTGCAAGCCGTTCAGGGCAAGGATCTGAGTGTTCGCATCAAAGCGCAAGATGGTGGCGACATCGCCTACAAGTGGAAGAAGAAGGAGCAAGGTAGCTATCAGCTGCACCTCGACGTCTCTGTAAAGTCTAAGAAGCGCAGCGATTCAAAATCTGATCACGTCAAGCGAACTGGGGAGCTACGCAAGAATGCGCCTGCCAAGACACATAAGAGCTAAGCTCGGTTTTGTCGGTGCGCTGGCTCTGGGCGCAAGCTCGAGCGCAGCTCATGCACAGGAGGCCACGGCCACTGCAGACGCCTCACCAACCGTCGGTGACTACTTCGAAGAGCTTCAGAAGAGTGGCAATCTCGATATCGAATCGGGGTCGCGCGATACCTTGATCGAAGAATTGCGAAGAGCCGAGGCACTGCTTCGCAGCAGCGCCTACGAGGATGCAGCCGTCGCGCTTTACGCGATCGTCGAATCTCCTCGCTACGAGGGGCTAGAAGATTTCGTAGAGTTTCAAAACAGCCAATACTACCTAGGTGTGGCGCTAAGTCGCGCAGGCGCCTACGACGCTGCCCTCACCTACTTACTCAAGACCATGGCCGCTGGCCCTGGCACGCTATACTTCGCCCCTGCCCACCGCAAAGCCGTCGACATCGCCCTGCTCACAAAGCAGCCAAAAAGCGTCTTGGCGCAACTCGAAGCCCTAAAGCTAAGCGATCCAGTGCCTCCCGGCGTTAGTGGAGAGCGGGCCTACCTTCGCGCTCGTGCGGCCTACGAGGAGGGCAACTTGTCGGCAGCAGAAGTTGAACTCACGAAGATCTCCCGCAAGAGTCGTCTCTACAGCTCCGCGCTTTATCTGCGAGGCGTCATCCGAACTCGCAAGGGCGAATTTGCCGATGCAGCCGAGGCGTTTTGTGAAATCTCAGATACGCCCGACAACGGCAAGTACACCTTCGTAGTCGATGAAAGGTACTTTCGCATTAAAGACCTCGCACGACTCGGCCTCGCCCGTATCGCTCACGAGACCGACAACTACGACAACGCCTACTACCACTACTTTCAGATTCCGGAAGACTCAGACAAACTCGGAGATGCGCTCTTCGAATCCGCCTGGTCGATGTACCAGAAGCGCGAACTGCCAACATCGCGCGACTTGGTAAAGGACTTTATTCAGCAGTTTCCAAACTCGCCGCTCATCCCAGAGGCGCGACTGCTTGCGGGCTATGTCGACCTCGCCGATTGCGAGTTTACGAATGCTCAGTCGCACTACGATACGCTGGTCAAGGATCTTGGCCCCATCATCAAAGAGATTGAGAGCATCCGCGAGAACCCAGAAAAGCGAAGTCAGCTTTTTGATAAGGCTCTCAAACGGTGGCGAGCCGAGAAAGCCGAGCCAGACGAGCAGCTCGCCGAGACACTCGCGAGCAAGAGCGACCGCGTTCTCGCCCTGCTCCGCTTTAACGAAGGGTTTGTCCGTGTTCACGAAGCGGTCTCGGGCCTGCGACGTGCCTCGGGTGGTGCACCGCACGTGGTGCAAACTTGGCAGGGGCTCGGCAAGCAGCTCGGCCAGGTGAAAGTGCGCTCCAATAGCGAAGAGCCGACCTTCGAGCAGGCTGAAGCTCTCGAAGGACAAGCCCTTGTCGGCGACTTGCAACGCCTTCGTGACCAAGTGACGCAAGCCCGGGCAAATCTTAGGCGCGCTGTCCGCGCGGGTGACATTGAAGATGCCGATGCAAAGGCTGAGACCGAACGACTCTCGCAGATTGATCTAGAGATCGATGCGCTTGAGTCACGGGCAATTGCGGCAGCCGAGGCCGTCGCCATCGCAGATGCAGAGTCCACCCCCGATGGTCTAAAGCCGCTTGTACGCACAGACCTTAGCCAGTCCAAAGACCTCGACAGGGCCGCGAAAGAGCTTCTGACAAGGCTAGAGAAGACCGCGGATCTGATGGCGCAAGACGCGCTTGAAGCACTCTACCTCGAAACAAAGAGAGTTCTCGACAAGGCCAAGCTCGGAAAAATTGATGCCGTTATCGGCCAAAAACGCCGACTGGAAATCGAAGTCCAGGACCTCTCGTCTGGACGCTTTCCCGCAGAGCTACACGGCCAGCTCTGGGAGCAAGGGCTTATCGGCGACGACGAAGAGTTTTGGCCATTTGAAGGCGAGTATTGGAAAGACGAATACGAGGGTTGGCGTTGAGTCGAGCAAGCAAATTAGCAGTCGTTCTCTCCACCTCTTTGGCTGGAAGCGCCCTCCTGGGTGTGGGCCTTTCCTCGGCCCAGGATGTAACCGAAGTGCGGCTCGATAAGAGTGCGGCTGGCGACCTCTACGTTCGCAAGCGGCCACCAAATCCCGAGGCGCCCAAACTTCCCAAAATCCTGCGCACGCGACTTCTTAAGGTCGAAAAGAAGGTTGATGCCAAGCGTGAGGAGGCGATCGGGCTTCTGCGAGATTTTCTCAAGTCAGACCCAACCGGCGATGGCCGAGCCGAGGGGCTCTTTAAACTGGCAGAACTCCTCTGGGAGGATAGCCGCCGCAAGTACCTAGTCGACATGGAGTCCTATGACCGCGCCCTGGAGAGGTGTCGCCAGGACAAGGAGAACTGCAAAAAACCAAAGCAAGAGCCGTCACTTTCGTTCAAAGAAAGCGAAACGCTATACAGAACTCTTCTTACAGACCATCCAAAGTTTCGCCGTACAGACCTAGTACTCTACTTGGTCGGTTTTGCCTCCCAAGAAGATGGACGCAGGGAAGAAGCGCTCCAGCTTTTTGCCAAGGTCGTTCAAAACTACCCAACCTCGCCGCTCTACGGTGAATCCTGGCTCATGATCGGCGAGCACTTCTTCTCTGGCGACAAGTGGAGCGAAGCGCGCGAAGCCTACAGCCAAGTCCTTTCCAGGCCCGACTCCGAGAGCTACGATCTCGCGCTCTTCAAGACCGCCTGGTGCGACTGGAAACTCGGCGATACGGACTCCGCGGCGAAGCGTTTCAAACTAGTTCTGGACCTTGCCGCCGAGGCCGAGAAGAGCGGCACCGAGCGCGAGCGCAAGCGTCGCTCGCAACTCCGCGATGAAGCACTCGACTACCTTGTCTTGGTCTTCACCGAGGATCCAAACATCAAGGCCGGCGACGTCTTCGAATTCCTCGCCTCCATCGGCGGCGAGCGCTATTCCAAGTCGGTCGTTGTGCGCCTGGCCGAAGTTTTCTTCACACAGGGCGACTACGAGCGCTCGGTCGAAGCCTATCGCTTCCTCGTCGAGGACAATCCAAGCAGCATCAAAGCCGCCGCCTACCAACGACAAATTGTCGATGCCTACCTAGAGAGCCTCGATCGCAAAAAGGCGATGGCTGAGATTAAGATCTTGGTCGAGGACTACAAACCGGGCAGCGCGTGGGCCAAGGAAAACTCGGGGCATAAAGAAGCGGTCAAACGCTCGTACGAATCTTCCGAAGTGTTGGTCCGCACCATGGCAAAGGGCTTTCACGCCGAGGCCCAAGCTCTCGAGCGCAGCCAAGGCCAAGTCGATCCGCAAATGTACGAGCAGGCGGCCGACACCTACGGCTTCTACCTTGAGAGTTTCTCTGATCACGAGCGCTCTGCCGAGGTGCGCTTTCTACACGCAGAGATTCTCTTCTTTAAGCTCAAACAGCTCGAGGCAGCCGGCGACGAATACCTAACGGTCGGCAAGACTTCGCCGGTTGGCAAATGGCATAAAGACGCCCTCCTCAAGGCAATGGCCGCCTTTCGCAAGGCTCGCCCCGATTCCGTCGACACCTCGAAGCGACGCGAACTGCTTCCGGTTGACCGCAAATTCGCAGAAGCAACAGACCTCTACGCGACGCTCTTTCCCGCCGACCCAGAACTTGTTGGCGTGATCTATGAGAACGGCCAGCTCTTCTATGACTATGCCGATTACGACGAGGCCATCAAACGGTTTGGTCTGATCGTTACCAAGTACCCAGATCATCCCAATGCTGGCGCCGCAGGCGATCGCATTCTCGATGCGCTCAACAAGGGCGAGGACTACGAGAACATCGAAGATTGGGCGCGCAAACTGCGCAAGGCCAAGTCGTTCCAATCCAAGGATCAACAAGCCCGCCTCGACAGGCTTATCGTCGAATCGATCGGCAAGTCGGGTGAGAAATATGCCGAGACTGGCGACTTCGTAAAAGCCGCGGGGTTCTACCTGCGTGTCCCAAAAGAATTCCCCAATCACGAGCTTGCTCCGCAATCCACGTTCAACGCAGCTGTACTGCTCGAAAAGGCAAAGCGCCCAGAACAGGCAGCAGACACGTATTTAAGCGTTGTCGACCGCTACCCAAAGCACAAGCTTGCGCTCGAAGCGTCGTTTACGGCCGGCGCCGTCTACGAATCGATGGCGTACTTTGAGCGCGCCGCCGAGTCCTACGAACTCTCGACGGAGAAATTCCCAAAGAGCAAGAAAGGCGCCGACGCCCTCTTCAATGCTGGAGTGCTAAGGCAGGCGCTTGGGCAAAACAAGCGGGCAATTGCCCACTACCAAGAATATGCCAAGCGCTTTCGCAACACCAAGAAGGACGCTGCCGAGGTCGCCTTTCGGATTGCCGTGGTACACGAGGCTGCCGGCCAGGATGGCCAAGCGGAGAAGGCCTACCAAGAGTATCTGCGCAAGTACAACGACGACACCCATCAGATTGAGGCGATGGCACACGCGGGCCGAGCTGCCTACAAACTGGGTCAGTACAAGCGAGCCAACAAGCAGCTCGAAGCGACCCTTAAAACCTTTAAGAAACTCAAAGGCGATGCTGCCAAGCGCAATCGTGGCTTCGCCGCCGAAGCGCGCTACTTCCAAGGCGAGCTCCTCTATCGTCAATACGATAAAATCTCGCTAGACGTACGGCCCAACAAACTCGACAAAGCGCTTAAGCAGAAGATGAGGCTGTTAGAGAAGGCGAGCCTCATCTATCTCGACGTTGTCGAATTTGGCGACCCATCGTGGTCGACCGCCGCCCTCTATCGCATTGGTTCCGTGATGGAAGAATTTGCGACGTCACTACGAGATGCTCCCACGCCAAACGGACTTAGCGAAGATGATGCGCAGATGTATCGCGATGCACTGGACAACGAAGTCATTACCATCGAGGAACAGGCGATCAGCCTTTACACAACCGGCTACCAGAAGGCGATCGACTTGAAGGTGTACAACAACTACACCAAGAAGCTGAGGTCGGCCCTTGGTCGAATGGCCGCAAGTCAGTTTCCACCGGCGAAGGAAGCCAAGGAGTCGATGCGACTCGGCGACCGAACCCCGTCGATCGAAATTATGCGAGAGGTCGTTCGCGATGAGTAGTCATTTTCTCAAGAGGCTTGCCTCGGTCAAAGCACTCGCGATCGGAACGGCATTGCTAGTCGGGCCCGGCACTCTAGCTGCGTGTGGTGGCAGCCAAAGTCGCAGTGTTGGCAAGGCGGCAAAAGAAGCTCCCAAGCTTCCGCCAGTCAATCCACGCGCGCTTCGGCAGTTCGACTCGGCCCTGCGAGCCCTAAAGCTCGGAGGCCCAAACGCCCAGGCAAAGGCCATGAAGCGCTTCGAGAGCGCTCTGGAGCTAGACGACAAACTCTGGGAGGCGTGGCACAACCTCGGAGCCATCTTGCTTGCAGAGGGCGAAGTCGACCGCGCCGCTGATGCCTTCGGTAAAGCTCTTAGCATCAACCCCACACACCGTCCCGCGATGGCTGGGCAAGCAGAAGCGTACCGGCTCAGTGGCAACAATAAGAAGGCCGCAAAGGCCTACCGCAAACTCATCGAACTCGAGCCTAGCTCGGTCGACTCGTATGCCCGCGCTGCTTCACTCCTGCGCGCAAGTGGCGACTACGAGGATGGCTTGGACTTGCTTCGCGAAGGCCTTCGCGTCGGCGGCGCGAGTTCGCCGATCATGGTGGAACTTGGCCTCATCTACCTAGCCCAAGGGCGAGACGAACTCGCAAAACTCGTGCTCGGCAAAGCCGTTGCAATCAATGACAAAGATCCCGCCATCTACAATGCGCTTGCCTTGGTCGCGATGGGCGCCGGCGACGACCAACTTGCCTTCTTCTACTTTGATAAGGCCGCCGAATTAGATCCAAACTACATCGACACGCGTTTCAACAAGGCAACCGTCCTGCTCGATGCGGGCGATTACCAAGGGGCCAAGTTGGAACTCGAAGCAATTACGGCCATTGTGCCAGCCGACCAAAATGTGCGCGTTGCCCTGGGCATCGCACAGCGAGGGATTGGCGAACACGATGCCGCACGCAAAACGTGGGATGCCGTCGCCAAGGATTCGGCGACCCGGCGAGGGGTGCGCTCCGACGCTCTCTTTAACCTCGCGATTCTAGAAATGAACTTTGTGATGGATGATGATAAGGCAATAGCCGCCTTGGACCGGTACCTGCAGGACAGTTCGTCAAAGCACTCGAAGCATAAGGAAGCAGTGGAACTACGGAAAGAGCTGGGGGAATGAGCCCCCTCAGCAGCAAAATGCGGATGCATAGCCCCCCCTATGGAGTAACCGGCCGAGTAGCCAACAAGGTAGGCAGGAGTGTTCTCTTGCGCCCGCGTTCCGTACTTGTCGTTTTTATAGCCCTCTTACTTGCAGTTCCATCGGTCTCCGACGCGCAACGCAAAAAGCGCCGTCGCGGTGGCAAAGCAAAAAAGACCGAGGCTGTCGCCTCTGTCAAAGAGACTAAGAATAAATCTGGTGGAAAGAATCAAGTCTTCGATTTCACCGGACTCAACCTCGGGGCGAGCATGCGCACTCCGCAGCTTTTGTACTTTTTGGATCGGGCTAGTGAGGAGCTTCACCGCGCCTCGCTAAAGCGGCGGTCCTTCGTTCCAGAAATGGTGCGTTCGATATCAGAGGAAGGCCTGTGAGCGCCCCTACTTCGATCCATGAACCCGTTCTCCGCGTTAGCTACATCTGGCGGGACGAGGTCATGTCCGACAACGTCTTTGGTGAGTCCCAAGAGGTAACTCTTGGCACCACAAGCAGCGCTACGATCGTCACGCCAGAACTGGGCCTACCCGACGACTTTGCGATCTTCCGCCCGGGAACGCGCGGTTACGTCATGACCCTTGGCGCGGGCATGAGTGGCGAAGTTGAGCTTAGTAAGGCGAAGCAGAAAATCAAAGACTTCATCGGTTCGGCGGGTGCAGGCAATGCGGAGCCGGGTGGCTTCCGCGGCCAAAGCATCGCCGCTGGCGACTTTGGCGTCATCCACCTCGATGCCTCAGGCGACCACAGTCTCTTCTTTCAGTTCGTCAAAAAGGGCGCCGAACTTCCTCGAAGCCCAGTTGTCCGCGATACCGAACTTCTCCTGCCAGCATTCGCATTTGCCGTCGTCCTCGTAGGATTCTTCTTAATCTACGCCCTCGCCATCCACGAGCCTTTGGGACAGGGCTTTCTGTGGCCAGGTCGTCGCGACTTAGTTGCAAACTACCTTATCAACCGCCCTGCACCGATCATCGAGATGCAGCCCGAAGAGGTTAAGGCCGGCACCGAGAAAGGCGAGGAGAAGGTTAAGCCTGCTTCCACCGTTGGCTCGGCTGGCAAGAGTGGCGGCGAAGGCAAAAAGGAACGGAAGCGCGACGAAGCTCCTGATAAAGGCGAGCCCGATGAAGCGCTACCCGAAACGATTCAGGTTGGCCTGCTAAACAAAAAGAGTCGAGATGCCTTTGAGAAAGTTCGCAACCGCGGCGGCTTTGACAAGAAGCTCGGCAATGCCATCGCGCGACTTAATGGCATAAGCAACGATGGCTCGGCGATGGGCTCTGGCGATGGCAGTGGCACAGGCGTCGGCGCTGGCAAGGGCTCTGGAACGCTAACCAAGGGCACTGGCAAAGGCGTCGGTGGCGACGGAAGCGCACATGCCGACGTGCGGACTCAGGGCAAACTCAACACTGGAGGCACTCGAGCAGCCAAGGGAACGCCTGGCGGAAAAGGCGTTAAAGAAGTCGCCATCAAGGTAAAGCTCAGCAAGCCATCCGGTAGCCTAGGCGGGCTTACGCAGGATCAGATCATGAAGGTCGTGCGGACCCGAGCCCGTGCCATTCAATCGTGTTACTCGCGTGAGTTGCAGCGCAACAAAGGGCTTGGTGGCAAGGTTGTCGTCAAGTGGAAGATCGATAGTTCTGGAGCTGTTCAGCGGCCTCAAGTACGCAGCACAACCATGCGAAACGGACGCGTCGAAGACTGTGTGGTTCGAGAAGTGAGCCGCATGAAGTTTCCGTCTCCCAAAGGTGGCGGCAGCGCGACAGTCAACTTCCCCTTCATCTTTGGCCAGCAATAACAACGAGAACTGCAGCAATGAATTTTCCTAGAAAACGCATGACTCTAAGTGGCTTGTTGCTCGCGTCCGTCGTGGCCCTCTCTGTCGGCTGCACCGAGAATCCTCGGTACATTTACCCGTCGGGTCCCATCAACGCAGTTCCAGTCGTCGATGAAGAAGCTGAGCCGGTTCCTCCTGTTCAGCTCATCCTCCCAGTCCGGCTAGAAGAAGACAAAGAAGCCGAAGAACGAGCAGCCTTGGCCGCCGAGCTCGGAGTCGACGTGCCGTTCATAAGCATCGACGACATTGATCTATCACTGGAATGGTCGATCGAAAACCTGGACGATAGCGACGCCGTTGTTAGAATTATTCTTACTGGCGCCAACGAATACTTTGCGTATGTTCCACTTAGCTTCGTAATCGATCCAGAAGAAGAGCCCACACCGCCACCGCTCGCGGGCGATATTCCACTGATCGTTCCAGCACTCGGCACCATTAGTGGCGTATTTCGCGAAGACCAAATGCGCGAGGCCTCCTTGGATTTGGATCTCATCACGCGCGGAGCACTCAACCCCTTTGCCGCCATGCTCGAGACCCACGAAGGCCTTAACGAAATTGTGGTCGAAGGGGCAACAACGATACCCGAGGCGGCTTTCGCAAGCCTTATTCGATTCGACCTCGCGCTTACAACCAACCGACGTGTGACAATGCGGTACGCACTTCGAGCTCGGTCGCACATTCGGCCCAATCTGATTCACGAAGAAGGCCTTGCAGCAGTGGCTGGCGAACTAACCGTCTTCGAGCCTGTCGACTTTGTCCCGCCACCACCAGAAGAAGACGCTCCGTAGGGCTATAATTTGCCCATGCTTTGTCGGCTACCAATCGTGCCAAGCGCCCTGCTCGTCCTGAGTGTTGGCGCGAGTGTGGCACTCACAAACCCAGCTCTCGCTGAGAAGCGCCCAGTTTCTGTTGGCCCATACGCGCAAGTTAGCGTTGGCGCACAGAAGATGGTTGGCAAAACCAAGAGGCGAACCAACGAAGCGCCAAAGTTTGCCCTGCGTGTCGGAACCGACCTCTTCTCGTGGTTTAGCGTTGGCGGCCGACTCGATATCGCAAGCCATGAAGTTGTCTTGCCGCGACCACCAGAAGGCGAATACACGCAGTTCTACGGCGGAGCTGGCGAGGCGCGTTTAAGCCTCTCCATTGGCCCGGTTGCAGTCTTCGCAGAAGGCAGCCTTGGCTACAGCATGATTTCGACCAACGTCTTGGAGACCGTCGATATTCTTGAGCCAGGGGAACGCTTCTCGCCCACGATTGGTGCGGGCGGTGGCCTCGAGTATCAGTTGCAGAATCGACACTACGCGCTGGGGCTTGCTGGCGAGTGGAACATGCTGACCGAGTTTGCTCGCATGCACACAGTGAACATCTCGGCGCATCTGCGTTACACCTACTAACGTCTCGACTGCCAACACATGCCGAAACGTTAAAAGGCTCTCCAGTTGGAGAGCCTTTTACGTTCATCAACGCCTTGCCCCACTTTGGGTTGAGAAGGCGTTGATGGTTTGATTGTTTTTATAGATCGATGACTACGACGCCACGAGATGGCTGCTCTTCCTTCTCGGTAAGGGCGGGACGATCATCACGTCTTTGCTCATCATAGAGCGGTAATTGAATACGACGTGCATCCCTTTCGCGATTCCTCTCGTCCTCGCGACGACGAATTTCTTCGATGATCCATGGTTCAAGCATTGGTGTTCACCTTTAACTAGTAGGGTTGCGATAGAGGTTAAGTTGGGACGCGTTTGTTGGGTGTGAGACTGTTGTTCTAGAGACTTTTGGTCAGAAACTTTTGGTCAGAAACTGTTGGTCAGAAACTGTTGGTCTAAAGAAAATGTCTCTGTCTATTGAGACGTGTATGGAGACAATTCGATTCGAAGTTTCATTCTTAGAATTTTTGCTCCTCTTAAAGTCTGGTTCGGCACAATGCTCGTCTTCTGAATACGGAGGGTTCGAATGCAGCCCTCGCTTGTTTAGTGTGCAAAATCCGGGCCCGAATATTGGGCGGGATCCCCGGACGCTCAACTAGCTGATATGAGCTGATGCGGCGGTTTTCCTTGTTCCATGAAGACATCCTGATCATGACATGCACCCGTGGCAACCCCAAGAAGCAGACCCAAGTTCTTTCTCCAGATCCCCACTTTTCGGAGCATTCCTATGCACTTACGTATGCGTGACGGAAACGCACACCCAGTGCCAGGTTTGAGCGAGAGAACGAGGACACAAGACCCTCTCACGTTGAAGTTAGTTCGCTACAGAGCTACTTGTGGGTCAGGCTCATAGACGCTTGATCTTCCACAAACCTTGCTCGCGCTCGAGCTCCACCTCGTACGTTTCCCCATATCGAATCCTCGCCTGATTCTCGGACTGGGTATCAGAGGTGGGTGCGTTGAGGTTTACGCGCACGGTTTCCATCATCTCGCGCATCTCGTCTTTTTTGGGCCCGTCGAACTGCTTCTTGACCATTTCCACAGTCATGTTTTCGCGGTATTTCGAGGGCACGAAGCGCAACATGATGTCCCACCTCTTTAGCGTATAGGCGCGAACAAACGATCGCACGGTGTCGCGCGGAGTTGCTTGGCTATAGAACATTAGAGGATTGGTGGAGATCTTCCACAAGCCGCCCTCTTTGCGCATCTGCAAGACCTCATCGTAGCCATAGTTAAGTTCTGCCCGAATCGCGATCGAGCCTTCTTCAACCGATAGCCGCTCAGCGGTTTGCTCGGCCTCGAGCTTGTTGTCACGAATCATTGCCGCAAAGTCTTCGCGGCTGTGCTTTGCGCGAAACTCGGCCGACATGAGGCCGTACGCTTGCCCGACTTTGCCTTCGCGAAGTGCTTGGGCATAGCTGTGCAATGCAGCCTCGGGAGAATGGCTCGATGGCCCACAGCCGACAAACACTCCTACTGTCAGTGCTACTACCGTCAGTGCTCCCCGAAGTAGCAGCCCTTGGGCGAAGGAGAAGAAGGTTTTGGTTGCGCTGGTGGCCAACACGCTAGCGTTGTACCACGGCGGATCGTTTGACGCCGGCAAAGCTTGCCACGAAGCAGAGCGATGCGAGAACCATCGTTAGAGTCGGAAGTAGGAGAGCTGTTTGCAGGTCGTACTCCTGAGCAATTCGCCCAACCAAAAACGAGGCCGGCGCAGTCCCACACAAATGCATAGCAGCGATGTAGAGCCCCTGGGCCAGGCCCGCCTCCTCGCTTGGCACCAGGTCATCCACAGATGCAACCAGAGGCCCGTGGTACCAGTTAATCGTGAACATCAGCAACCACGAGGCACCGTAGAAGCCGGCGCCTAGAGGCAAGTAGATAACGCCTAGAGCGAGAGGCACCGAAGCTGCGATGCCAATCGCGGCGGTAGCTTGTCGCCCATGAGGCATGCGCGTGAGCAGTGAATCCGCGACCCAACCTCCTGCGAGCACGCCGCCAAGTCCTGTGACCAGAGAAACTCCTAGAACAAAGAGCGCTTCGTTTTCGTCTGCACCTTTGCTTCCCTCCAGGAAATCGAAAAACCAAGCCAGGTATCCACCGGCCGAGAACGCCATGAAGACTGCTCCCAAAAGAGTCCAGCGATAGGTTGGCAGGCTCAGAAGGAAACGTATCGCTTCGATGCCTTTGCGCGGCGGCGCGGCACCTGATCCGGTAAGGCTCCTATCCACATCGCCCTCGCCAAGTCGAAGCCGGAAGACCAGAACGGCAACGGCTAGTCCGGGAAGACCGAGAACCAGAAACGCTGGTGGGAACCCAATCTTGGTGCCGATGAATGTTCCGGCGGCACCGCCAAAGAAGAGACCGAGATTAAAGATCGCCACAGCCCGCGCCTTGCGATCGGCAGGAACAAAGTCGCAGATGAGGGCATTGGCAACAGGAACGCAGGCTGCGGTTCCCAGGCCGACAACCGCTCGAAGCACAAGGATGCTTAACACACCATCGGCCAATGCTGTGAGTGCCGCCGCTGCACTCCAAACCAGTAGTCCAGCTGCAAGCACCTTGCGTCGCGAAACCCGATCAGAGAGCCACCCAAAGAAGACCGTGGCCGGAGCGTGGGTGACCATGAAGATGGTCGTGAGCAAACCAAGTTCGCCGTTGTCGAACGCGAAGAGGCTTCGCATATCGTCGTACATGGTGACGACTACGTTGCGGTTGGCGTAGTGCAAGAAATTGGCAAGCGCTAACAGCCCCAGCACATACCAGAGCGCCGATGTCTTGGTCCGCACAGTCCTGACTGTACCGGGACCGCAGGCCGAAACCCAAACAAGCCCCGAGAAGTCCTCGGGGCTCATCGTAGAAACATCATTTACTGGGCTACGGCTCGTGTACCTCGGCAACTTCCACGGTCTCGGCACCGAGTTCGACCTCCTCAGTAGTAGCGGCAAACTCTGGGGCTTCCTCGGCAGCTTCAAGCTCCAGCGCATCCCCTACCGGGTCGGGCGCCAGCTCCTCTCCCCCCGACGCAATCAACGATACGACTCCTTCAAGCCGCTCAAAGTTCGCGAGCGCCTTCGCCGATCCAGCATTGCCGGCTTGTCGATAGGCAGCACGCGCCAATTCAATTTGGTCGAGGTGCTCGTAGGCCATTCCGAGGTTGTTCCACATATACGACTGCGGCGAACCTCCTGTAGTGGCCTCCTCAAGCGCACTTACAGCTTCCTCAAAAAGTTCTTCCTCGATAAGAACAAATCCTAGATTATTCCAGGCGTAGGAGTTGTCGGCGTCCTCCTCGGTCGAGCGCTCGAATGAGGCGATGGCCGCATCGTTCTCGCCCTCGGCGAGTTCCACTCGGCCCATCGTATTCCAAGCGAGGCTAGACGTTCCATCCAACTCGATTGCGGCCTCGGCATGCTCTCGTGCTTCGGTGCCCTGCCCGGTCGCCAGCAGCGTTCGAGCAAGCTGAATTTGTGCATGCTGTGAAGACGGTCTTAGGGCCACCGCGGCCCGGTAGTCCGCAAGTGCGCCTGCGAGTTCTTGCGATTGAAAGCGCATGCGCGCACGCGCCATCCACTCAGAAAATCTCTCAGGCTCTGGCACCACAGCAGGTGTTGGGCCCTCTTCGTGTTCCATAATGGCAGATGGCTCTGGCGAGACAGGAAGCTGCGCCGTTAGATTCTCCGAATCTAACTTTGTTGCAGACTCGGGAAATGCTGTCGGGGTTTCCTCCGCAGGCTCAGCGCGCTTATCGCTGGAACATGCTCCGGCGGTCAGCATGGTCATAAAAAGGATGCTCGTCGTGATCTTTGAAACTGTGCTCATGATTCTCTCCTCGAGGGTTGGTGATGTCCCGAGATAGAGCAGCCTCTGTGCCAGCCTAGATATTGCCTACAATTGGGCAGTTAGCTCGCCTCTGTGTCAGTGCGGACGCGCGAGCTTCCCACCAATCGCCACACAGCCAGGGCCACGCAAAGCGGCCAGGCGAACTATTCCTGCTGTAATGGATTGTTTGGCTCTATCGGAGCCGCCGGAGGGGGTGGTGGCGTGGCCGTTCCGCGAATGAGAGAGAGCGAGAGTTCGTAGGCGGCCGGGCCCTTGAGGGATTTTGCGTGGACCTTGAGCAATGGAGAGAGACTCTGCCCGACTGGAACCTGGCTCAGTGTTTCACTTAGACCAGCCCCCGTCGTCAACCCCTCCGCGATAATCGCGCCGCTCTCGGCAACCACAGAGATGTCGAGATCCGCGCTGCCTGGGCCCGATAGGCGCAGTTCTAAGATCCGATCGTAGGCCACTGGTGCGAGTTGAAAATAATCAACATCGCCAAGAACAAGCTCGCCCCGGGCAATGTGCAACGTCGAATCGCTTCCACCCAGCGGCGTGGCGACGGCTTGTGTATCGTTTGGCTCTTCCTCGGTGCCAGGCGCAATCTCGGCGGCATCAACGCGAAGCATGTAGGTCTCTTCGGGATTTGATGGCTTGCCGCCAATGCGAATCGCATACATATCGACGCCGACTTGTGGGAGAAAATTTCTGAGAGCGACTTCTTCGCCCTTCCCTCCACTGCGCTCGGCAATGACATCGCCGCTCGGCCCTAAGAGTGCAAACGTTAGCGCCACACCGGGCGGGCTCGCGACCACCATGTGCAGTGCCTCTTTTGCTGTAGCCCCCTGTGTACCCGCCGTAACCTCACCAAAGCCTGTAATCGGAAGCCGCCACAAGTCCAGATCGCCGGACCAACCGACAAAGCCGATTCGCTCTTCACCAATAAGGATCTCACTTGCGCCTTCAAGGTCTTCGTTTGGCTCGCGTTCGAATCCGGCTTCTGCGACGTCGTCGTCGCCCTGCATCAGCCAGGAAAGTTGATATTGCCCCGACGGCCCCTTGCGTCCTCCGGCTTTGCGCAGCTTGCGGCCGACAAATTCGGTAACAACAATTTGGTACGTGGTACCAGCCTCGATGCCAAACCCGGACAGCCCCTCTTTGGTGCCAGCGGGTCCGCGATCCGATTTCGCCAAAGGCTTGCCGGCCTCGTCGTGCAGCGAAACCGTTAGGTCGGCTTCTCCACCGCCGCTAGCGGTCAAGAACAGAAGGCCAGTGCTTGGCGCGACAAACCGAAATCGGTCCACGTCATCGCTGCCTTCAAGCGTGCCGTGCACATCCTGAGTACCGATGGGCAGCTCCTGGGCGCCGGCAACCTCGTTATTCGGCTCGACCTCGGCTATCGCACCAGCGGCCGTCTCGGTCTCACCGACCATTACAACGGCCGGCTGGTTGCTACTGCGAGTGAGTCGCTGTGGGTCGTTGGAGTCCTTGCCACAGCCAACGCTGCAGGCAAGAGCTGCGCTCACCATCAAGGCTGACGATGCTGTACTCACTCGCGAGGAGCCATGGTCGCGAGAAACTCTCCTTGGCTCACAACCTTGCCATCGACTTTGCACTCGCCTCGGAACTTCCAAATTCGGCCCTTGCGAAGTGGTTCCACTTCGATGACGAGTTGATCGCCAGGAGTCACCGGTTGGCGAAACTTCACTTTATCGATAGCCATGAAGAAGACAACTTGGGTCTTGGGATCAAAATCGCCACTCTGAGCGGCGAGGATGCCACCGGCCTGTGCCATGGCTTCGACTTGCAAGACACCAGGCATTACGGGCATGCCTGGGAAGTGGCCTTGAAAGTGCGGCTCACCGTAGCTGGCGTTCTTGATTGCGACGATTTTCTCTGGGGTCACCGAGAGAACTTTATCGATCATCAAGAAGGGAAATCGGTGCGGAAGAATCGATAGAATTTCCGCAGGACCAATCGCACTGGATTCGCTCATTGCGTCCCTATGTATCACATAGACCACGGGCGCGCAGGAGGCACGCAGCGCCGCGTTGGCGCTGCTGCTCACAAGTGCGCGGCCCTTACTTGATGCGCTTGTTAACGGCGCTGGTGATGTCTAGACCATTACCAGCCCAAAGCACCATGCTCTTATCGAGCACCATCACGTAGCCCTTGTCTTGTGCAACCGACTTGATTGCAGGAGCAGCCTTGGCAAAGATTTCCTTAACGAGTTTGCCTTCTTCGGCAACAAGCCCCTGCTGAAGCTGCATGTACGTCTCTTGAAGCTTGACGTACTTCTCTTGAAGCTCGCGCTCGCGCTGTTGAAGAACAGCCGGCTTGAGCATCATGCGTTGCTTCTCAAGTTCCGTTGCGGCTTTTTGAAGTGACTTTTGCTTCTTATCAAGCTCGTTTTGGCGCTTCTTCTTGGTGTTCTCAAGGCGCTTCTTAGCTGCCTTGCCCGCACCGGTTTCATTAAGTGTTCGCTGCAAGTCGACAAAGGCGACGGTTCCAGAGGCTCCACCTTGAGCTTCTGCACGGACAAAGCCGCCAACAACAAAGCACAGTCCGAGAAAAGCGATAGCAAAGTTACGATTCATAGGGTTCTCCAGAGAGTTGTGGACCTCGCGAGTCACTCGCGAAGTGCACGGATCATTAACACTCAAGTATTCGGGTTAGAAGAAGTTTCCGATTGTGAATTCGAAGACAAGCGGTTGTTCTCCCTCCTGACGATCCAAGGGGATGCCCCATTCAAATCGCAGTGGGCCAATTGGTGAAAACCATCGGAAGCCAAACCCTACAGATGTGCGAATTCCCTTGAGAATCGAGTTTGGGAAGTCAAAGCAGGGATCGAACTTTGCCGAGACATCACCACTTTGGAAGCTGCCACTACAGTAGCGATCCTCAAGATTGTAGGCGTTTCCTGCGTCGAAGAAGACCACGCCCGAGATGCCGACCTGCTTAAAGAGCGGGAATTCGATCTCGCTATTCCAGATGAGCTGCATGTTGCCGCCCAGAGGAAGGTTGCGAAGTGGCTGCCCGATGTCGCCGGGCTGCGCAACGCGAAGCTGCGGGCCAAGGGAGCGCGGAGCGAACCCGCGAACGTCGTTGATGCCGCCAATGAGGTAGCGCTCGGTGATGGGTACGCCAAGTGGATCGCGACTGGTGGTGACACCAATCTCGGCATTGGTCTTTAGAACGAAGGGACCGAAGAGCGGTTGGTAGTGACGAGAGAATCCACCGTAGCGCACGAAGATGTTCTGTGAACCAGTGAAGGTATCGGCGACTTCGACAAAGGCGTTGTGATACCAGCCGGCCGTTGGGAAGAGGCGGTTGTTTCGCGAGTCGTAGTTGATCGATGCTCGGAGTGATGAAGTGATGCCGCCTCGGAAAAGGTTGGCAACACTATCGGCTTCGACAGGTTCCTGAATGGCGCCGATATTTGTGAAACCACCACTGCTGGTGCTCACGCTCACATCTTCGAGTTTGTACGTTAGGAAGGCCCGCGACTCGAAACTAAGTGGGTAACCCCAAGTGAGGTTGCCACCGACAGCGTTACGCGCAAATCCACTAAACGCTCGAACTTGGTTGAAGACATCGAAGGCAAAGGTCCAACGGGAATCTAGGAACCAGGGCTCGACAAAGCGCAGCAAGAAGAGTTGGCGCAGACCCGATAGCTGGGCCTGCAATGACAGCGTTTGACCGCGACCGAAGAGGTTGTTTTGCGAGATTTGCGCCTGGGCGATGAAGCTCTCAACGGAGGAGAAACCCGCACCGATTTGGAATGAGCCGGTTGGCCGCTCTGCAATCTCGACATTGACGACGATGAACTCATCGCTACTACCCCGAGTCGTCGAGATGTCGACTTTCTCAAAGAAGCCCAAGGCGGTTACGCGGTTCTTGGAAATCTCGAGATTGGTTTGGTTGTAGAGCTCGCCCTCGGCAATTTTCATTTCGCGACGAACAACCTTGTCGCGAGTTTTGCTGTTGCCGCGAACGTTGATGCGCTCGAAGTAGACCTTCTTGCCCTTCTCAATTTCGAAGCTGATGTCGACGATGCGGCGATCGAGGTCGACGTTGGTGAGAGGCGTTACGTTGACGTAGGCGAAGCCGCGGTCCTTGTAGTAGTCGTTGAGACGGACGATGTCCTGGCCAACCTTGGAGCGATTGAAATTGGCGCCTGTCTTAATGGAGAGCCGGCTGTAGTAGGCCGACTTCTCACCGATCATATCGCCTTTAAAGTTGATCGTTCCGACCTCGAATACCGGACCTTCGTCGATGGGAATCGAGAGATACATGTACTTCTTGTCTCGCGAGAGGCGAATCTGCGGGACACCGATTTTGACGTTGATAAAGCCGCGATCGTAGTAGTAAGCGGTGATCATGAGCAGGTCGCGCTCGAACATCTCCTCTTGGTACACGCCGCCATCCGAGAGGAAACTAAGCGCCCCACCCTTGCTGGTTTGAATAATGCTTCGCAGCTCTTTATCGGAAATTTTCTCATTTCCGATGAAGCTCACTTCGCGAATTTCGACTTTGCTGTGCTCGTCGATAATAAAGACAACATCAACTTCAGCCTCGTTAACCTCGGTTACCTCGTAGTCGACGCTGGCTAGGTAATAGCCCTCTTCAACGTAGAGGTCGTTAATCTTGGTGCGGTTGGCTTTGATCTTTGTGATGTTGAGAATGCCATCGCGCTTGAGATCGAGAACATCGTTGATTTTCTCTAGATCCAGGCCATCGTTGCCCGAGATAAGAATTTTTCGCACCGAAGGCTTCTCTTTGACGGCAAAGATTACAACAACGCCGCCTTTGGCGCTTGGGCGCGCTTCGACGGTGATGTCGGCAAAGAAACCCATCTTCCACATGGCGCGGATGTCTTCGCGAATCTTGTTTAGATCGAGTTTGGTTCCAACCTTGGTAAGCAGGTTGACGCGAATCGCAGCGTCTTCGACTTTGCGATTGCCTCGAAAGCGCACCTGCTCGACAGGTAGATCCAGAAGCTCGGAGGCCTCGCTGAGAGCGGCCCGCATATCTGGGCTCTCAACCTGGGCGTGAACCTCGGCGGGGGTTGCGACTGACCAGACTAGTGCACACACCAGGCTAGCCAGGAGAACTCTTAGGCAGCGTGTATTACGACAATATGCCATCGACGAGCCCTCCATCTTCCATTTTCAGGCAGCTCGGCATCATCTCGGCAAGCTTCGGGTTGTGAGTCACGATGAGCATGGTGGTTCCGCGCTCGCGATTGAGTTCGACAAAGAGATCGTGAATCTCTTTGCCAGTATGAGTATCTAGGTTGCCCGTCGGCTCATCGGCCAAGAGCAAAGGCGGCTCGAGCACCATGGCTCGGGCTAAGGCAACGCGCTGTTGCTCGCCGCCGCTAAGCTCACCGGGCCTGTGCGTTAGGCGTTTTGTGAGGCCAACGCGGTCGAGGATCGCCCGCGCTTTCTTCTCTGCCAAGGCGCTGTCCATCCGATTGATGAAGCAAGGCATCATGACGTTTTCAAGCGCCGTGAACTCGGGCAGCAAGTGGTGGAATTGAAAGACAAAGCCAATCGATCGATTGCGAAACTCGGCCAGCCGAGTTGGGCCCATGCTGGTCACCGATTCATCGTTGAAGAGAATGGAGCCGCTTGTGGGCAAGTCCAAGGTACCGAGGACATGCAGGAGCGTGGACTTGCCGGCGCCAGATGCACCCATGATGGCGGCCATCACTCCCTTCTCTAATTCGAACGAGAGATTGCTTAGAACCTGCAGCGTTCGACCGCCGTGTTCAAAGGACTTGCAGAGGTCCTGCACGCAAATACGAGCCCCCCCATGAGGGTCTGCCGGACGCTTGTCTGTACTGGTTTCCATCGATTTCCCGAAAGAGTCCCGGAACTTACTTAGGGGATCCGAGGCTGTCAATCGGTTGGGACTCCACTTGGGTCTGCGCGGTTGCCCCGAATGCCGAAGCGGCCGCTCTGCCGGGAAGGTTACCTACCAACCTGGCGAAGCGGCCGCGAAACTGTGAGGTCGGTACGGCTAGAATCCGAGAGAGACACCGAGGTTGAGCATGCGTATCGAGCCGTCGAGAACTTGGGCTTGCTCGCTATCCCGCAAATCGGTCTGCTGAGCTGTGTAGTCGACCCACAGGCCTACTTGGGTGAGCGGGAGGTTGAAGCTGTACTGCAGCCCCACGCCCAGTTCCTGGCCCCGACCGGAGTAACTCCAGTCTTCGGTGGCGTCGGGTCCTGTGAGCCAAGTCTTGTTGAGACCGATCTTCCCGTAGCCTTCAAGGCCGCCGACAAGCCCGATGTAATACTTGAGATCGACACCAAGAGAGATCGTCGTGTAGTCGCCTTCACCGGAGAATCCACTGGCGCCTTGGAGTTGGCTTCCAAAGAGCGAGCCTTCGACTGCGAGAGCACCGAAGCGCTCGCCAACCAAGATGCGCGAACTGCTGGAGTCCTCGGTTGTCGTGAAGTGATCTGAGATGTCGCCGCTGAGTTCGCCGCCAGCGCCAATTCCGGCGCCGATGTAGCCCTCGGCCGAGGCTTGGTTTGCAGCGCCGAGTAGGAGGAGGCTTCCGAAGACAACGGGGAGGACCAGGGGAAGCACGGTGAGATTGGCACAGCGAGGACTCATGCCATGGTTTTCTGCACGGGACATGCCGCAGTTTGCGACGCGACATTTCCGCAACTTGGCCGAGATTTGCCGTATCTCGTTGTTCACACCGTGACGAGATGGTCAGCCGGTCAGGGCCAACCCAGAGTCACTGACTCATGCCCGGGTGGCTCATGGCCACCCAGCTCACGCAGAGCAGCTTAGGCGCGAGACGCTCAGTCCCAGCGCAGACCTTTGACCGGTCGCATGCGAGCTGCAATGAACGCTGGGTAGATGGTGGCCACAACGCTGATGGCAAGCCCTGCAAAGGCCACTGCGACAACCGAGCCTTCTTCGATTTGGATCGGCAGCTTATCGATGTAGTAGACGTCGGGATCCAGCGGCACACCGAGGGTCATTCCGAGGTAGCAAGCACCAAGGCCAAGGGCGACGCCAAGCGAAGTCCCAACCAAGCCGATAAAGAAGCCTTGGGTGATGAAGATCTTCATCACGCCTCCATTCGACGACCCAAGGGTCTTGAGAATCGCGATCTCCTTGGCCTTCTCGATGACCACCATAATGAGGTTGCCAATAATCGAGAACGAAGCCACCAGGACGATGATGACCAGGATAAAGAACATGGCGATCTTCTCGAGCTTTAATGCCGAGAAGAGCGCTCGATTGAGCTCTTTCCAATCTTGGACTCGGTAGCCAGGACCAAGCGATTTTTGGAGGTTTTCGACAATAGCCGCAGTGTTGCGAGGATCTTCCACACGGACTTCGATGCCGTTGACGACATCGCCAAGATCGAGAAAGTCTTGAAGCGCGTTTAGGCTGCAGTAGACGTACTTAAGATCGTACTCGTACATGCCCGAGAAGAAGCGCCCGGCGACTCGGAAGTTCTTAAGGCGCGGAATGCTAAGCCCATCGGGCGAGGTATCGGGCAATGGCGAGATGACTCGCACTTCTTGGTCTGTGTAGAGGTTTACGGTTTTGACAAGCTCTCGGCCGACAAGCACACCATCGAGAACGGCGATACCAGGCTCGATGTAGTCGTGGGGGCGAAGATCGACATCCCAGTTGGGCTTTGAAAGTGGTGCGCTGGCAACGCTATCGCCGCCATAGAGCACAGGATCGCTATCGTCTGGCCCGGCATCGGGAAGCTCGTCCAAACCACCGCTCAGGTCTTCGGGACCATCGAGTTCAAAGTCTTCGGGCTCTGCGATTTCCTCGAGTCCACCGCTAAAGTCTTCGGGGCCGCCGAGTTCAAAGTCTTCGGCAGGATCGAGAGCTTTAGGCGCGCCTGCAATGCTGCCATCTTCTTCGAGAGGCCAGAGTTTTTCTAAGGCGCGCTCGTCACCCTTTTCCAGGTTGTGGACGATTTCGGTAACGCTGGCAACGCGAGCTGGATCGATACCTTTTAGCGTGACGTTGCCGTAGTTATTGTGGTTCGACATATACGCCTCCGTTGTTAGAAACGGGGTGTAGCCAAGGACGCCATCGGTGGTTTCGAGAATCGCTTCGACGTCGCGATAGCCGTCAAATTGCAGTTCGTCGTTGCTGCTGATTTGGATGTGCGCGTTAAAGCCGAGGATCTTTTCGCGAAGGTCGGTTTCAAAGCCCGACATCACACTAAGAACAATGACGAGCGCCATGGTTCCGATGGTCACGCCGCCAATGGAGACGGTTGTGAAGAACGTAAAGAAGTAGCGCGCCGTGAGCAGAACGCCCGCTAGGATCGCAACCGCGGCGGCGACGAGCGCGGGCATAATCATGCCCATCGGTGGGGTGTAGGCCGACCAGCCCCCCAGGAAGCCGAGGTTCATACGGACCTCTACGACCCCCGCACCGAAACGCATTCCGATGATCAAGATCCCAGCCACCAAGAGCGCCACAAGGGCACAGTTCGCCACTGTGAGGTGACCCTTTAGGCCTGCGAGCAACAAGATCAGGCAAGCGAGAAAGCACACAGCGACAATTGCGTAGAGGCCAAAGCCTCCATCGGGAATCAAGATCGCCCATTGCGATTCGCGGATTCCGATATAGACCCCTACAAGTAGCGCTGCCACCAGCAGAACTCGCAATGGGAGCAGGAATCGGCGTTGCAGAAGCCCTTTGGCTTGAAGGAGGAACCGCCAAACAAGGGAGCCCAAGCTAAACCCGAGACCGTGCTGAGGCGAGAACATTTCTTGCGGCCCATCGCCCCGCTGCACTTCACTCATGAAGTTTTGGGACGCGGGCGCGTTGAGAGCGATAAGCGCTGCAAGTGCCATGATGCCGGCGCTAATCACATTGCTAAATGCACCGGAGATGCTCTTCTCGTAAACGCCAAACGCTGCCACCGCGAGCAGAGACCAATAGATGCCCCTGAGCAAGTGACCCGTCGGATTAAGTCCTCTGGCCGCACTTAGCGCGGCAGCGATCAGGGCGACAAATGGCAGAGCGCACGCCAGGCCAACCAAGCCAATCACCCAGGTTGGGGCGTTTGGCGGCGGGACCAAAAAATTGTCGGAAAGCGGGTACCAAATGCATGCCGCGCCCAGGCCGATTGCCAGCCAAAGGCAAAAGCCGACGAAACCGAGGATTCCACTGCTGAGCTTTCGCTCACGCTCCATCAAGTAACGCCACGCTACAAAGCGTTGGTACTTGGTCATGAAAATATTGAGAGGCATGTTTGGAGGCACCGGCCAGTAGACACCGCACAGCGCCCGCGATTGCATACCTCACTGACATGGGCCGCGTCCATCGCCCCCGCGATTCGTGGTAAGCGAGATCCATGAATCGGATGTCGATTGTGGGGATGGGCCTTTCTCTCGTTCTCGGGCTCGTTGGCTGCAAGGGCAAGCAGGGCGAACCGGAGGGCGAACCGGAGGCCAAGGCGGAAGTCGCGCCCCAAGCGCAGAAGGATGCTGCCAATGCGCCAAAGCCTGCGAGCACCCCAAACCGAAGTGGCATCGCCTGGATTCACAACGACTACAAGAAGGCGATTGCCCAAGCACGCGAGCAGCGCAAGCCTCTTGTCATCGATATGTGGGCAGGCTGGTGCCACACCTGTTTGGCGATGAAGAAAGGTACGTTGGCAGATCCGGGCTTAGCGGAAATCGCCGACGATGTGATCTGGCTTGCCATCGATACCGAAGATCCATCGTCCGCCGACGTCATGGCGAAATTCCCTCCAAAGGTTTGGCCCACCTTCTTTGTGGTGAGCCCTGCTGACGAGACAGTGCAAGCGAGCCAACTCGGTTCGTGCTCGGTTGGTGATTTTCGCGAGTTTGTCGATCGTGGCTCACGTGCACATCGCGAAGCTCTTGAGGCCGGTGGAAAACTTGCGCCTGGTTCCGCCCTGGCCTACCTGCGCGATGGCGACCGAGCTTGGATGGACAATGAATACCAAGCCGCTGCAGATGCCTACGCCGCTGCACGCAAGGCAGGTGGCGATGGTTGGCGCCCGAAATCACAATCGCTAAAAAATCAGCTTGCTGCGTTGCACAAGCTTGAGAACAAGAAGGACTGCGCTGCGTTGGCAACCCGTGAATTGACGTTTATGGCCGAGCAGCACTCCTCGAGCGGTGTCGACTTTATCTACTTTGCTGCCAGCTGCGCTGGAGCCCTTGGAGAGGCGGAGGCCAACCTTCTGCGCACTCGATCGCTTGCGGCACTTCGCGGAATTATCGACGACGATCAGGCATCGTTGTCGGCCGACGACCGAAGCGATGCTCTGGCTTCGGCTCGCGGGATTGCCCTTGAACTTGGCGATACCGGCCTCGCGACTTCGCTTGCTCGCGAGCAACAGGCGCTGCTCTCAACAGCGGTTGCTGCGGCCACGACTCCACTTGAGGAAATGACCTACGTTTGGCATCAGGTTGAAGTGCACGCCTACCTTGGGCTTGGCGAAGACATTTTGCCGTGGGTGCAACAACTCGAGGCCAAGCTGCCAACGGAATACGATCCTCCGTATCGCCAGGCTTGGTTGCTGCTTTCGATGAAACGCTACGCCGAGGCCCACGCTGCGGTTCAACGCGCCCTCCCCTTATCGAGTGGCGCGAGACGCGGCCGCATTCTTGGGCTCGACGCCTCTATCTACAAGGCCGAAGGCAAGACCGCGAAAGAGCGCGAAGTGCGGATGGCCGTAGTTGCCCACTTCGAGGACCTCGCAGAAGGCCTCGCGAGTGACGCAAAGCTCACCAGCGCAAAGAAGGCACTGGCAGAGATGGATGCGCCCGCGCCCTAGGCCGCCGAGCGAAACCCTTGATGGTGCTCGCACGGTGCTTGGGCCTCAGGACACCTAAGCTTCGGCTTCTTCGCTGCCCGCTCGCAGCAAATACGTCCGAATAAACTCGTCGAGGTCGCCGTCGAGCACAGCGTCGATGTCGCTAACCTTGAGCTCGGTCCTGTGATCGTTGACCATGCGATACGGCGCCATCACGTACGAGCGAATCTGCGAGCCCCACTCGATTTTCTTGCGATTGGCAGCAGCATCGGCACTCTTGGCTTCTTGCTCGGCAATGTGCAAGTCGTAGAGCCGTGAGCGAAGAACGCGCATGGCAGCAGACTTATTCTTATGCTGCGAGCGCTCGTTCTGGCACTGCACCACGAGGTTGGTTGGCAGGTGAGTGATGCGCACGGCACTATCGGTTTTGTTGACGTGCTGCCCACCAGCGCCGCCTGCCCGATAGGTATCGATGCGAAGGTCACTATCGGCGATTTCGATTTCGACATCATCGTCAATATCAGGTGTGACACGGAGCGCTGCGAAGCCGGTTTGCCGACGGGCGTTGGAATCGAAAGGCGAGATGCGAACGAGCCTGTGCACGCCGTCTTCCGCCTTTAAGAGCCCATAGGCATAGTCGCCCGTAACCACAACGGTTGCGCTTTTGATGCCCGCTTCCTCTGCACTCTGCTCATCGACGATCGACGCTTTCCAGCCTTTGCGCTGGCAGTAGCGAAGGATCATGCGGAGTAGCATTTGGGTCCAATCGTTGGCATCCACGCCACCGGCACCCGCATTAAACTCGACGACAGCGCCGCCAAAGTCGTCTTCGCCCGAGAGCATGCGACGAAACTCCAGGTCATCGAGAGTTTGCGAAATTGTCTCGACGGCAGTTCGAGCTTCGATGATCGAATCGGTATCCTCGGCCTCGACACCAAGCTCCAAGAGAGCCTCGGCGTCTTCTAAAGCGGCGGATTGCGAGTCGTAGGTCTCGACGATGTTCTTATCGATCGTCGTCTCTTTAAGAATTGCCAACGCCTTTGCGCGGTCGTTCCAAAAGTCGGTTTGCGTGGCAATCGACTCTAGTTCGGCAACTCTGCGTCGCTTGCTATCGACGTCAAAGATGCCCCCTCAGCTCATCGAGCTTTGCGGAGAGCCCGCGGACAAGGTTGCGTATCGAATTTAGATCGAGGTCTTCCATTTCAACTTTACTGCGTTCTCTCTACGACTTGCTTACGAGGGCGTCGGCGCTTTGCGCCTTCCTCTTCGAGATGCTCACGAGCTTAGCAGTTTTTGCATCCTCGATTGCCACTGGGTAGTCGCCGGTAAAACACGCAGAGCAAAATCCGTTCTCTTCTTGATCCGCAACATCGAGTGAGGCCAAGAGCCCATCGTGGCTAAGATACGAGAGCGTGGTGCAACCGACGTATTGCCTAATTTCGTCGATGGTATTTGACGATGCGATCAGCTCTTCGCGAGTTGGCGTATCGAGGCCGTAGAAACACGAGTGTGTTGTTGGCGGTGCGGAGATCCGTAAGTGAATCTCTTTCGCTCCGGCGTTCTCAAGCATCGCAACGATCTTTCGCGATGTGGTTCCGCGGACCAGCGAGTCGTCCACGACTACCACCCGCTTGCCTTCGACAACCGAGCGAACCGGGCTGAGCTTTAGGCGCACGCCAAAGTGGCGAATCGAATCTTGCGGCTCGATAAAGGTGCGGCCGACGTAGTGTGAGCGAATGAGCCCTGTGGCAAATGGCAGCCCGCTCTCCTCTGCATAGCCAATGGCCGCAGGAACACCCGAGTCGGGGACCGCAATCACAACGTCTGCCTCCACCGGTGCTTCGCGCGCCAAGGCGTGGCCCATGCGAACCCGAGAGGTGTAGATCGAGCGCTCGTCGAGAATGCTATCGGGCCGAGCAAAGTAGATTTGTTCGAAGATGCAACGCTTTGCTGGCACGCGGCCGCGAGTGGCGTCGAAGGGCCGATACGATCGAATCGCCTTGCCCTCGCAGACTACAATTTCACCAGGCTCAAGCTCGCGCTCAAACTCGGCTTCGATAAGCCCAAAGGCACAGGTCTCCGACGAGAACACGGTGGCGTCTTTAAGCTTGCCCATGGAGAGCGGTCGAAAGCCGTGTGGATCGCGAACCGCGATAAGCCGCGTCTCGGTAAGAATAAGTATGGAGTAGGCGCCTGTGACCTGTCGCAGCGCCGAAGCAAGGCGCTCGATGGATTCGGGCTCGCGGGCCTGGGCCATGAGGTGCACGATGACCTCGGTATCGCTGCTGGTCTGAAAGATCGATCCAGCTTCTTCGAGGCGTTTGCGAACCTTCGAGGCATTTACCAAGTTGCCATTGTGCGCAATCGACAAGGCGCCGTGGGAGTACTCGAAAAAGAACGGCTGGGCATTGCGCAGCTCGGACTCGCCCGACGTTGAATAGCGAACTTGGCCAATTGCGGAGCTGCCAGGCAACTTCGCCAAGGTCGCCTCATCAAAGGCGTCGGAGACGTGGCCCATATGCACCTGGCGATGGAGCCGAGACTCGCTGCTGGTGACAATGCCCGCTGATTCTTGACCGCGGTGCTGCAACGCATGCAGCCCCAAGTAAGTGAGATTGGCCGCTTCTTCGTGGCCGTAAATGCCAAAAACTCCGCACATGACGAGGGCTCCGATTCCTTAGGGGTCGCCGTCACGCTACAGGCCAGCCCAGCCTCTGTCGACCAACCGCAGCGTCCGAATTCAAGGGGATTTCTCCTATTGGTGAGTCTGGCTCAAGGCCCAGGCCTCTGTGGCCGAATCACTAACCAGGGAGACAAGTGCACTCATCCAGAGTTACTTGTAAGGTATTCGATACATTTCCCTCGTCGAATTGTCATAGAAGGGTTACAATTGAATTATGGGGCGGCATCTAGTTGAAACAACAAGACTTCTAAAGTGGCATCACGCCAACTTGGTCTTCGCCCTGCTGGCTCTTGTAAGCGCCGCATCATCGATGGTTCTACCAGGACCTGCTGGCCAACTCACTGGTTTCTCAAGCGTTCTACTGGTTGGAGCGCTTGCGCTCTTGGCCGGACACGCCTGGGGAATCCTTGTAATTGCCTGCGCTGAAGTGATGATTCTCGGCAAAGCTTGGCCAATTGTAAGCTCGATCATTACAAGCGGTGAGTCGCTTACGAGTCATGGTAGCGCCGCCGCTATTGTTACGACTCTTACTGCCCTCCCCGGCCTCATCCTCTTCGCCGCCACCCTACCGTTTATGGTCGAGGTGGTCATTGGCCGCAAGGACTCGGCGATTCAACGCCCCGGCGAGCTGCTTTCGACAGCTGCCGCAGCGATTTGGCTTCTTCAGCCAATCGTTCCGATGCTCTAGCCGGTTTCCCGGCACCGACTCTAGGAGAAGGCGGCAAACGCGTTGCGAAAGGCTGTCTCCATTTGGGCTAGGGGCAGCGTGAGTGTTGCCTCGCCTCCTACGCTGAGTCGCAATTCGCGCCCGCCAACGGTGCCGACTTCGAGCAAGGTTGTTCCGCAACCTGCCGCGAGCCGAGCGACCGCCGCTGCATTCGCACTGGTGTAACTCACGAGGAAACGCGCGGGCCCTTCTCCAAAACACAATTCGTCGAGGCGCCCTTCCAAGACTGGAAGCGAGATTTGCGCTCCGGTGTTGTCCCCGCTTAGGCAGCATTCCGCAATGCAGCACAAGAGGCCTCCATCGGAAATGTCTTCGGCAGACGCTAAGAGTTTCTCCTTAGTCATGGAGAGCATGGCCGCAAAGACTTTGCTATGGCGTTCCATATCGAAGGCAACCGGCGTTCCAAGTTCGTAGCCGTGGCGATGTTTTAGGTACTCGGACCCGCCAAGGCCTCCGCTGAGGGCTCCGAGAACAGCGATGCGATGCCCCTCTTCTTTAAAGCCAGCAGTAATAACTTCGTCCACGTCATCGACAAGGCCAACCATGCCAATCATGGGCGTCGGCTTGATCGCCACGCCATCGGTCTCGTTGTAGAGTGAGACATTTCCCGAGACGATGGGCGTATCGAGCAGGCGACAGGCATCGCCCAATCCGCGAATCGACTCGGCGAACTGCCACATGATTCCAGGCTTTTCTGGGTTGCCAAAGTTTAGGCAATCGGTGGTCGCGAGAGGCTTTGCCCCAACGGCAACAAGGTCGGCGTAGGCGGAGACCACAGCCAGGCGACTGCCTTCGTAGGGATCGAGATAGACATGCCTGGAGTTGCAACCGGCGGCGATTGCAACGCCTTTGTTGCGACCACTCACAGGTTCGATAACCCTCACAACCCCAGAGCTTGCCTGCCCTGGGCGAACGACAGTGCCATGGCGAACCATGTGATCGTACTGCTCGAAGACCCATGACTTATCGCAGAGGTTTGGCGCCGAGAGCATGTCGAGAAGCGCCACGCCCATGTCGGTGGGCTCGGCAATGGTATCGAGATCAAGGGTGGCGACCTCGTCCAAATAGGCAGGTCGCTTGCGCGGACGATCGTACTTAAGCCCTTCAGCCAAGAGCGTTGCGGGCAAGTCCGCATAGACCTTGTTGTGCATCTTGACGACGACTCTGCCGCTATCGGTCACCTTGCCAACCACCGCGGCATCGAGGTCCCATTTTGCAAAGATGTCGAGAGCTTCTTGCTCGCGGCCCTTGGTCACGACCATGAGCATGCGCTCTTGCGACTCGCTGAGCATGAGTTCGTAGGGCGTCATGCCCTCTTCGCGCATCGGCACGTGCTCGAGGTCCAATTCGACGCCGGAGTCTGCCCGTGCCGCCATTTCGACAGAACAGGACGTGAGACCAGCGGCACCCATATCTTGGATGCCGACGAGAACATCACTCTCCATGAGTTCGAGGCAGGCTTCGAGTAAGAGTTTTTCCATAAATGGATCTCCCACTTGCACAGCTGGCCGCTTCTCCTCCGAGCCTTCGGCAAACTCGGCAGAGGCCATGGTTGCCCCGTGAATGCCGTCGCGCCCGGTCTTGGCACCGACGTAGAGGATTGGATTGCCAACGCCCGAGGCATAGCCGCGAAAGATTCGATCACTTTTGGCGAGACCAAGGCAGAAGGCGTTGACCAGAATATTGCCGTTGTAGCTATCGTCAAAGACTACGTCGCCTGTGACATTGGGAACGCCAAAGCAGTTGCCGTAGTCGCCAACGCCTGCGACTACGCCGTGGAGGAGGTACGAGGTTCGCTCGTGGTTGGTGTTGCCAAACCGCAGGCAGTCGGCAAGTGCGATGGGCCGAGCGCCCATCGTAAAGACGTCTCGGCAGATTCCGCCAACGCCGGTTGCCGCACCCTGGTACGGCTCGAGAAACGATGGATGATTGTGACTCTCCATCTTAAAGACCACCGCCTGGCCATCGCCGATGTCGACGACGCCGGCATTTTCGCCAGGCCCTTCGATGACCTGCGGCCCATCCGATGGAAGCGTCTTTAGATGAATGCGCGAACTCTTGTACGAGCAGTGCTCACTCCACATGACCGAGACGACGCCGAGTTCGGTATAGGTTGGTACGCGGCCAAGGCCGTCGCAAAGCGTCTTGTACTCGTCGCTTGCAAGGCCGTGCTCTTTGGCAAGGGCGGCGTCGACAGTAGGTCCGTTGTCAATCGGTCCGTCATCAATCATTATGCGACTCCAGAATCCGTTAGTGAGTTGAGAACGCTCTCAAAGAGCGAGAGCCCAGCGGTACCACCGTTGCCGAGAATGGCTTCGCAGGCGCGCTCGGGATGGGGCATAAGGCCAACAACATTTCCGGCCTCGTTGCAGATGCCAGCGATGTTATTGATCGAGCCATTTGGGTTGGCAGCAGAGGTGACGTTGCCCTCTGCATCGCAGTAGCGAAAGATGACCTGCGACTCGGCTTCGAGCTTGGCGACATTGGGATGCCGGTAGCAGCCTTCGGCATGAGCAATGGGCATTTTGATGTGGCGGCCTGCGGGGATGTCTTTTGTGAACGGCGTTGGCCGCCCTTCCACTCGGCAGTAGATGTCCTTGCAGATAAATCGCAAGGACTTGTTGCGCGTGAGCACGCCTTCTAAGAGCCCCGACTCGCAGAGAATTTGAAAGCCGTTGCAGATGCCGATCACAGGCCCGCCAGCGTTGGCGAAGGCGCGGACCGACTCCATGATTGGCGCGTGTGCCGCCATGGAACCTGCGCGAAGATAGTCCCCGTAGCTAAAGCCGCCGGGCACAATCAAGCCATCAACTTGGCCGACCGATGCATCTTTGTGCCAGAGAATCTCTCCCGTCGAGCCGCGCTGGGCCAACACCGTGTTTACGATGTGAAGAGCATCATCATCGCAGTTCGAACCCGGAAATCGAATGACGCCAAAGTGATGTGCCATTACTCGATCTCGACTCGGAAGTTTTCCATGACCGTATTCGCGATGAGCTCGTTGCACATCTTGGTGACCTCTTCTTCGGCACGCTTTGGGTCATCGCCTTCGAGTTCGATTTCGACGTATTTGCCAATGCGAACGCCTTTGACGCCATCATAGCCAAGTTTGCCTAGCGTCCGACCAACGGCCTGTCCTTGCGGGTCGAGAACACCAGACTTGAGAGTTACGTAGACTTTGGCTTTCATGATTTGAGTCCTAGGTTGGCTGCAATGCGCGCCCGAGGATCGGGGCTTTGGTCGGGAACAAAGGTCTTGCCGGTAATGAGTTCGTAGATTTCTACGTAGCGCTTGGCAGCTTCGACGCGAACGTCGTCGGGCATTTCCGGCGGTGGGCCATCGCCTCGATAGCCATGGGTCTCGGCCATCCATCGGCGAAGGTATTCTTTGTCGAGGCTGCGGGGTTCCTCGCCACGCGCCAAGCGCTCTTCAAAGTCGCCGGCGTACCAATAGCGCGAGGAATCAGGCGTGTGAATCTCATCGATAAGCATCATCTCGCCCTCGGGAGAAACACCAATCTCGTACTTGGTGTCGACCAGGATGAGCCCGCGAGATGCCGCGCGCTCTTGGCCAAAGGCAAAGAGCTTTGCAACCAGGGCCGCAGCCTTGTCAAAGTCCTCTGCGGTGATGTGGCCCATCTCGATGAGCTGCTCGCGGGAAACCGAGACGTCGTGGTCGCCCTTCTCGGCCTTTGTCGATGGGGTGAGAATCGCTTTGGGCAGCTTTTGGTTTTTGCTCATGCCCTCGGGAAGGTCATGGCCGCAAAAGGTTCGAGCGCCGCCTTCGTAGGCTTTCCAGATCGACGTTGAGGTCACGCCGGTTAGGTACGAGCGCATCACAAACTCGGCTTTAAGCGGCCTGCATTCGCGACCGATCATCACGTTTGGATCGGGAACCTCAAGCATGTGATTGGGAGCGATGTGCGCCGACTCCTCAAACCAGTATTGCGCGATTTGATTGAGCACCTGCCCTTTGCAAGGCAGCGTTCCTAGCACCACGTCAAAGGCGCTAATGCGATCGCTCACCACAATGATGCGCCGAGCATCGCCCGTGACGTAGCAGTCACGAACTTTGCCTTCGTAGCGATCGCCGAGGCCGGCACCGGAGAAGTCGGTGCCCTCGAGGGTGGCGGCCAGTTGATTGCGAAGAATTTGTTCTAGCGATTCCATACTCGTTCCTTATGTTTGCTTAGTGCTACGAAAAGGCCCGCGACATGATGGTGTCAACGTGCCGCAAGTGGTGCTGCAAATCGAATGCAGCGTCGAGGTCGGTTGGCGTGAGCCGTTTGCCAATGTCGGGGTCGGCGCCAAGGTTTTCGCGGAAGCTACCTTCGCCGGCGTGGGCTGCCATGGCACAGCGCTGCACCATTACGTAGGCCTCTTGGCGTGGCAAGCCAGCGCGCACGAGCGAGAGCAGGACCGCTTCGGAGAAACACAGACCTCCGGTTCGCTCGAGGTTCTGCAGCATGCGCTCGGGCTTAATGACCAGCCCATCGATGAGACGCGTGCAGCGCGCCAACATAAAGTCGGCGAGAATTGTCGCATCGGGAATGCTCACTCGCTCGACGGATGAGTGGGAAATGTCGCGCTCGTGCCACAGCGCAATGTTCTCGAAGGAAGCGCCAGCGTAGGCTCGTAGCAAGCGAGCGAGCCCAGTGAGGTTCTCGGAGAGAATGGGGTTTTTCTTATGCGGCATGGCACTCGAACCCTTTTGCCCTTTGCCAAAGCCCTCCTCGGCCTCGCCAACTTCGGTGCGTTGCCAATGACGAACTCCGACCGCCATGTCCTCGATGGCAGCACCGAGAAACGCCAAGGCGTTTAGAAGCTCGGCGTGACGGTCTCGGGCGACCACCTGCGATGCAACGGTTTCAGGAGCAAGGCCAACTTCGCCAAGTGCCTCGGCCTCAATCTCCGGGTCGATGTTGGCGTAGGTGCCAACTGCTCCGGCGATCTTGCCAACCGCGATGCGCTTCTTTGCATCTTCGATGCGCTCGCGTGTGCGAGCGAGCCCGGCATACCAACGCGCAAAGACAAGGCCTGCGGTAATGGGTTCGGCGTGGATTCCGTGCGAGCGACCCATGACAGGAATTGCCTTGGTCTCCATCGCTCGGCTTTTGAGAGAGGCCAGCAAGACATCGACGCCGTCGAGAATTTTGCCAAGCGCGGTTGTGCACTGGACTCCGGTGGATGAGTCGAGGACATCGCTTGAAGTCATGCCCAGGTGCAGCCAGCGAGCCGGCTCCCCTGCGAGTTCTTCTACATGGGTGAGAAAGGCGATGACATCGTGGCGGCAGGTGGCCTCGATCTCGGCAATGCGGTCGGCGTCGAGCTTGCCAAGGCACTTGCCCCCCACAGCTTCGGCGGTTCCAGCGGGCACAAGACCTCGCTTCTCCATGGCTCGGCAGACGCCAAGCTCAACTCGCAGCCAGGTTTCAAATCTGGATGCGTCGGACCAAATCTCAGCAAACTCGGGTCGGGAATAGCGCTCGATCATGGAAGTGCCCTTTCGGGCCGACTGTTAGTCAGTCTGCCCTTTGGAATCAATAGCATCGACGCAGCAGCGGAAGCCGACGTCCGAATAAGCTTCCTGGACATCGGGATTTGGCCGGACCTGTGAGCAGCGGCCTTTGCTGCGATCGCTGGCGCTGCCACCCCGAATCTCGCCATTGGCCACCCATTCCGCGACGTTGCCGCTCATATCGTAGACGCCGAGGCTGGTTTGGCAGCGCGAGAACGCCCCGGCCGGTCCAGACTGGCCGCTGGCGACATTGCAGATCTCTTCGTCGTAGCGAGCCCCATAAGGCCAGCTGGAGGCGCCGTGATCTCGACAGCTCTCCTCCCACTCGGCGCTGCTGCAAAGGCGCTTCTCGGCGGCGCTGCACTGGGCGGCCGCCTCGTCTAGCCCCATTCCGCTCTGCGGGCGGCGGCCAGCACCAGGGGATTCGTAGGCATCGATGCAAAAGCCTGGGCTGCCGGCTTGGGTGTGAAGCACCATGGCATCGGGGCATGGGGCCAGGACCGCGGCCGGTGGAGCTTGCTTGCGCTGAGGCCTGGCGGCGATGGCGGCCTCGGGATTTAACGCCCCTGAGGCAGGTTGCACCTTGCCTGCACCGGCATCAGAAGAACTCCCAGAGCGCAGCGCAAGGACGACACTTACCGAAGCTCCTCCGGCCGCCAGCGCAAGGGCTAAGAGCAACCACGTCTGTCGCCTCTTCTTACCCTCGGTTGGCGCTCGTCTTGGCGCGTAGGTTCCAAGGTCTTGGCGAGCCGCAGCAGCACCAGGCAAACTCGATAGCGAGCGAAGCTTAGGCTTTACCGGCGATTTCAGCGGGCCTGTCCTGGGCTTCGCGGGCTCGGCGGGCTTCATTGAAACCGCCGCCAAGGGCGCTGGATCTAACGGAGCAGCAGCGTTTTCCGAAGGTGCCACAGCGTTTTCCGAAGCTGCCGCAGCGCTCTGCGAAGGTGTCCCTGAGTCGAGGGTTGTGCCAGAGTCGAGTGCGACTCCCCGGTCCGCGCTTGCGAGTTGTTCTGAGAGCGGGCTCGGAAACTCACTGGCCGGAACATGGACTTCAGTAGCATCGTCGTCTTCAAAGAGCAGTCCACCAACTTCGGGCACACCGCGAGGTGGCGAGAACATATCGTCGACGATTGTCGACGATATGGGAGGCTGCTCTTCGGATTTACCGCAGGCAATTCGAATCGCCTCAAGAAGTGCATCGGCCGAGTTTGGACGATCCGCTGCAACTGGGCGCAGACATGGCTCGATGGCGGCGAGAAGCTGCGGATCTGCCTCGCCAAGTTCGGCTCGCGCTTCGTCGAATGAGCTCGCGCGCATGCCAGTCGCCAAATCGAGCAACACGGCGCCCAGGCTGTACCAATCGCTCATCCGGGTTGGGCCACCGCCGTCAAGCATCTCGGGAGCGACGTATCGCGTGGTGTCACCCCAGTGCGGAATCACCCACTTGGCATCGAGTTTTGCCAGCAGGCCAAGCCCACAGAGTTTTACCTGGCCTGCCACTTCCACAACATCTGCAGGCGATAACCAGCCGTGCACCAAGCCTTTGTCATGCCCGGCTTGCAAAGCGTTTGCGAGCCCTTCCGACAATCGCCAAAACTGCGAGTGGCTCGCCGGCGTCCCAGAAGCCAGTAGCGACTCGAGACTGGCGCTTGTGCCCAATTGCCACGCGAGATAGAGCTGATGGGGCAGCTCGCCGACTTCGGCGATGCCGCTATCGAAAAGTCGCAGCACATTGGGATCTCGCACTCGCCGCATGGCGTCGGCCGCGGCTGTCGCAAGCGCGTCGCCTCCGAACATCTCTGAGCGAATAAGCCACAGGGCTACTTCAACTTCGACCTCTTGGTCGTAGGCGCGAAAGACGCTGCGCAAAGGACTGCCCGAGAGAGCCTCGAGCAATTGGTAACGGCCGGCCACAACATCTCCGACAGTGACCCCAGGGCATACCCCTTCGCCACTTGTGGCGTCTTCCAAGGCTAGCCTCGGTTCTCCGTGTGCCCAGCCCCAGTGGAACCAAAGCCGCCACTTCCACGCACTGTCTCGGAAAGCTCCGTGACGGCTTGAAAGTCGGCCTGCACAACGGGCGCGATAATAAGCTGCGCAATTCGCTGCCCAGGTTCAATCGTCACCGGTTCGGTGCCGAGGTTGATAAGCAGCACCTTAACTTCACCGCGGTAGTCTGAATCGATCGTGCCCGGCGCGTTTACAACGGTAAGCCCCTGCTTGATAGCGAGCCCCGAACGCGGCCGAACTTGGCCTTCATAGCCTTCGGCAATTGCCATGGCGAGACCGGTATCAACAGCACGCCTATCCCCTGGTGCAAGCACCAGAGGGGCGTCAATGGCGGCGCTGAGATCAGCGCCAGCCGCCGCCGCACTCATGTAGCGCGGCAGCTTTGCATCGGCGCGCGTGCGCCGAATTTCAACGATTGGCTTCAAAGGGACATTCCCTAAGAGGACTTAAGCAACGAAGTTGTTGATGTCAGCTTCGTCAGGCTCGGCTGCAAGGACTTCTTTGATGGAGAGACGAATCTTTCCATCGCGGTCAACCTTGAGACACTTAACGACGACAGCGTCGCCTTCAGTGAGAACATCCGTGACGTTGTTGATGCGCTCTGCAGCAATCTCGCTGATGTGAACGAGACCGTCCGTACCAGGTAGGATTTCTACGAAGGCTCCAAAGTCAACACAGCGCTTTACGATGCCGTGATAGAACTCGCCAACTTCGGCTTCCATGGTGAGGCCCTTAATAAGTGCCATCGCCTGGTTAAGGCTCTTGCCGTCCGAAGAAGAGATGGAAACCACGCCGGCATCATCGATGTCGACATTGGCGCCCGTTTGCTCTTGGATAGCGCGGATGGTTTTGCCACCAGGCCCGATGATGTCGCGGATCTTGTCTGGCTTAACCTGGATGGTCTCAATGCGCGGAGCATTTGGGTTGAGCTCGTCACGTGCAGTCTCGAGGGCCTCGCCCATTTTGTCGAGAATGTGGAGACGACCTGCGCGAGCTTGCGTAAGAGCTGTCACGAGAACTTCGCGAGCAACGCCCTTAAGCTTGATGTCCATCTGCAGTGCAACGATGCCCTTGCGGGTACCGGTCACTTTGAAGTCCATATCGCCGATGTGATCTTCGTCGCCGAGGATGTCGGAAAGAACGGCGTAGTCGTCGCCCTCCATCATGAGACCCATTGCGATGCCAGCAACAGCCGCGCTAACAGGAACACCTGCATCCATAAGAGCAAGTGAGCCACCGCATACCGATGCCATCGAGCTTGAGCCGTTTGACTCGAGAACCTCAGACACAACGCGAGTTGTGTAGGGGAAGTCCTCGTGGCTTGGAAGAACCCGCTGCACCGAGCGCATTGCAAGGTTTCCGTGTCCAACTTCGCGACGTGAAGTACCGCGCATCATCTTCGTCTCACCGGTACAGAATGGTGGGAAGTTGTAGTGCAGCATAAAGCGCTTGCGAACTTCGCCGCGAAGGCTGTCGAGACGCTGCTCGTCGTACTTCGTGCCGAGAGTTGCCGTTGCAAGAGTTTGGGTCTCACCGCGGGTGAAGAGAGCCGAACCGTGTGCGCGTGGAAGAACTCCAACTTCGCAGCTGATGTCGCGAATCTCGTCGGGCTTGCGACCGTCGATGCGAGTCTTGGTCTTGATGGTTTGCGTGCGAGCAACCTTCTTTTGAACAGCACCAAAGGCGTCGGCAACTTCGCCAGCGCGGCCTTCGTACTCGCCAGAGAGGCTTTCCATGGCGAATGCTTTCACCTCGGAAAGAGCAGCAGAGCGTGCGTGCTTCTCGCGAACCGCAAGAGCCTCTTTCACTTTGCCAGCGACAAGCTTGTCGACCTTGATGAAGATGTCTTTGTCGGCGACAGGCTCAACGAACTCGCGCTTGGTGATGCCAACCGCTTTGCGAATTTTCTCTTGAAGCTCGAGAACCGGCTTGATTGACTCATGGCCAAAGAGAAGAGCGTCGATGACGGTCTCTTCATCAAGCTCAGCCATCTCGCCTTCCACCATGCAGATTGCGTCTGCGGTAGCTGCGACGATGATGTCGAGGTCGCTTTGCTCACGCTCTTCGAAGGTTGGGTAGGCGACAAACTTGCCGTCGATGCGTCCAACGCGAATTGCTGCGAGAGGCCCGTCCCAAACGAGGTCGGAGATGTGAAGTGCGCAAGAAGCGCCGATGATTGCGAGAACGTCTGTGGCGTTCTCTTGATCAAAGCTGATTACGTTGGCGATGATCTGCGTGTCGTAGCGCCAGCTCTTTGGGAAGAGTGGGCGACATGGACGATCCATGAGGCGACATACGAGAATCTCTGCCTCGGAGGGTCGACCCTCACGACGGAAGTAGTTGCCAGGAATTTGGCCAGCTGCGTAGCCCTTCTCTTGGTACTCGCAGGTGAGAGGCATGAAGTTCATACCTTCGCGAACTCCCTTGGAACCGTTTGCGGTCACAAGGAGCATGGACTCTCCCATGCGGATAACAACAGAGCCGGAGGCTTGCTTGGCCCATTTACCGGTCTCGATGGTGAGCTCTTTGCCACCAACAGAGACGCTTTCACGTACAAAGTTCATAGTGCGTTCTTTCGCGCCTATGCCGTGGGCTCATCCCTCAGTTGAACGCACTCGCGCAAATGCGAATGCACACAACTGAAAGATCAGGCCCGTCCGCAGAGACGTCCGAATGATGTTTATAGCGAGAAAGGCGCACCGAACATTCGGAACGCCTTTTTCTACTAAGAAGATTATTTACGAAGACCGAGGGACTCGATTAGCGTCTTGTAACGCTCGAAGTCCTTGCGCTTTAGGTAGTCGAGCAAGCTGCGTCGATTACCAACCATACGAAGCAATCCGCGACGTGAGTGGTGGTCTTTTTTGTGCACTTCAAGGTGTGAAGTGAGGTGTGTAATACGCTCAGTCCAAAGGGCAATCTGCACTTCTGGCGAACCGGTATCGGTGCCGTGGGTGCGGTGGGATTCGATGGTCTGGGCTTTTCTAGCTGGTGAAACTGGCATCTTTTTCGTAGTTCCTTGATCTCAAACGATTTCGGCGGGGACATTGGATGATCGAAGCTCGCTCGTCAAGCCGTAATTAAAGACTCTGCGATACCGAAGTTTTTCTTCATCCACTTCCGCGATTGCTATGAGCGCTTTACCATCTGGAGTGAGAAGCGCAAAGGGTTCTGTGGGTGCTTCTTCACTGCTAACTAGTTGCCACGCAAGGCGTTTTCCATCGGCCACGTCTCTGACGAGATCTGAAGGTAACTCAAAGCGCGGAAGGTGCGAAATTGCCTCGGCGGGATCGAGTACTGGCATTGTTTTCATCTCCAGCAGAGTTTCGAGCGCAATTGCATCATTCAAATCGAAACGACCGGCCCGAGTGCGCCTCAGTTCGGCCAAGTGCGCGCCGCAACCGAGGGCTCTTCCAAGGTCGTCGACAAGCGAGCGGACGTAGGTTCCCTTGCTCGCTTCGACAGAGAAACTTCCGCGACCATCGGCGAAAGAAAGCAGCGCAAATCGGTGGATGGTTACGGCGCGAGCCTCGCGCTCGACCACTTCACCAGCTCGCGCCAAAGAGTGCAGACGACGACCGTTCTGGCGAATCGCCGAGTACATCGGAGGCACCTGCTCGATGGCGCCTGTCAGTGCTTTCATTGCCGTGAGCACCTGCTCTTGGGTCACCGCCTTGGCGCCTTCGGGATCTTCGGCAGTCACCTTGCCCTCGCGATCCAGAGTGTCGGTCTGCACGCCTAAGACAAACTCTCCATCGTAGTGCTTATCTGCCGATAGCAAGTAGCCCGCGACCTTGGTGCCCTCCCCCACGCACAGTGGCAGCACACCTGTGGCCATTGGATCGAGGGTTCCCGTGTGGCCGATTTTCTTGATGCCCAGTCCGCGCTTAACCAGCGAGACAACTTTCGCGCTTGTCATGCCGCTGGGCTTATCGACGACAAGGACGCCATTTACCGCTTCGTTACTGCTCATAAACTACTAGTTGGCGAGGCTTAGGATCCACGATTCAAGGGCAGCAAGTGCCTCTGTATCGACGATCTCAGAACCTTTCGGAGGCATCTGAATGTTGCTTCCCCGATCGGCCATTCGCAGGTAGGCCGAACTTCCACTTAGATTGCCTGGCTCGATGATCGAAGCTCGGTTGATACAGACTGCGTCGCCAATCCCTGCGCACTCGGCATCCAGGGTGCACACAGTGGTATCGCTACAGGTGTTGTCACCAATGCTGATGCTGGCTGCAACGCCAACAGCGGTCGTGTAGACGGTGGTCTCCTCGACGGTCGCCAGCTTTGCGACTTCCATGCGCAGCAAGAGCCCGGGTGCTGTGTCTTGCACGTCGGAGTCTGGATGATGGCAGCCGCCGCAGTTGCCGTGGAAATAGCCAAGGGCGGCCTGCTCGTCACCTGTGCCTGGAATCTCGAAGTACGGTGAGGTGCCCGTTGGCGGTACCGTGAGTAGTGAATCGTCGATGAGCGTATCGAGGTTGACGCCGGTGCTTTGATGCGCGAGTTGAACGGCGCTAAAGCCGAGAGCGAAATCGGGTTGCCGCTCGTGGCAGGTTCGACAGTCGCGCTCGCGAGGGATGTCGTAGGTTGTGCCGTGCGCGTTTTGCACGCCATCGGGAACAGCCAAAGCTTCGGTTGCTGCTGCATCCCAGGCAAAGGACATGAAGTACCAATCGGCCGCAGCTGGGCCCGCCTTCCAAAGCAGGCGCGTCTCCATGCGCTGGCCATCGAGGGTGAACTCTTTCCAAAGTTTTGTATCTTCGGGAAGCACCCAGAAGTCCATATTGCTGGTGTCGATGGTGGTGCCTTCGGGAAGCTGAATCCACCGTCGCTTTGTGGTGCCGTCGCTCCACAGTGGCCAAACGGGTGTGTACTCGAGTACGCCGTCGGCTAGCACCTCGTTGGCAAAGTCTGAGTAGAGGCCGGTCTCTTCGAGAGTCACAGGAAAAATGCTGGCGTCCGGTGGTGTGGCGTCCGGCGGTGTGGCGTCCGGACCTGCATCGGCGATTGCACCATCGGCGATTTGCAATCCAGCGTCTGCAGCTTCGCCATCATTCGAACCGCCACAGGCGGCGGCAAGAACTAGCGCTCCAACAAGCGAGAAAAACGTACCGCGCAGCTCCGAGCGAGACCTAAACATGTGGCGACTATACAGCACACAAAGGCGGTTTTGGCGCGGCGACACTCACACAACGACTGGAGAGCAGTCGTGAGCGAGCTACAGCCTTGAGGCCAAATTACTGGAGGGCAGCCGCAAGAGCTGCTTCGACGGTTACGCGCGCGTCGCTCAACTCGCCTTCGAGGGTGCATCCTGCCGCGCCTTGGTGGCCGCCTCCGCCCATCGAGAAGCATATCTTGCCAACGTCAAAGAGCTCGCCACGGGCGCGCATCGAGACTCGCACGCCGCCATACTTTGATGGGCTAATCAGCACACCGCAAGACACGCCCTTAAGCGATCGCGCGTAGTTGATGAGCCCTTCCGTATCTTCCCAAGTCGCGCCGCAAGACTTGAGAAGCTCGGGGGTAATTGTGATGAAGGCCACCTTGCCGCCAAGAACAACATCCATCTCGCTTAGCACTTGCGCGAGCAGTCGGTAGCGGCCACGGCTGCTGTCCTGGCTGAGTCTCTCGCCCAGGCTCGCAGGATCGACGCCGTTCTTCTCAACCAGATCCGCTGCCAGTCGCAGAACCTGCGCATTGGTATTGGGATAGCGAAAGCCGCCCGTGTCGGTGACGATGGAAACATAAATCCCTTGGGCCGCGTCTTCGGTAAGAGGCCACTCCAAGATTTCGGCGAGCTGAGCAACCATGACGCCGACCGCTGCTACTGATGGCTCGGAAATAAAGATGTCGCCAAACGGCCGACCGCTGCCGTGATGATCCAAAGCGATAATTTCGCCAGTCACCTCGGGCTCTGGAAACTTATCTCCAAGCAACTTCGCGTCGCCGCAATCCACCACGATGGTGAGGTCGAAGCGCGCTTTCTTCTTTAGTTGCTGAACGAAGCGCTTCGCGTGAGGCAACCACTTAAGGTAGCGCGGCACCAAGTCGGGGTTGTAGAGCACAACCGTTTTCTCGTGCGCCTTAAGAAGCGAGGCGAGCGCAACGAGCGATCCAACAGAGTCTCCATCGGGCCCGCGATGGCAGGTGAGGAGAATCTTCTCGGCTTCGGTAATTTTCTGAGCGACAGCTTTGAGTGCTTCGCTCATTCGCCAGCGTCTCGACACGTGTCGCTGCCTTCGACCACACTGCCTTCGACCACACTGCCTTCGACCACACTGCCTTCACCCACACTGCGTTCCGAAGCAGCGTCTTCGTCGGGCTCCGCCACATGTCGCAACTCATCGTCGCGAATGATCTGGCTAAGCCGCACACCAAACTCGGTGCTTTGATCGTGTAGAAAGCGCAGCTCTGGTGCGCGCTGTAGCTTTAGGTTGCGCCCAAGAGGACCGCGGAGTTTGCCCGCGACCTTATTGAGTATCACCACTGCAGGCTCACCGGCTGCATCGTCACCGCCGTAGAAACCAACGTAGATGTGAGCAAGCCCCATATCCTTGTTGAGTTCGACGTGATTGATGCTGACAAAGCCTGCTCGCTTTAAGCGCGGGTCATTGAGCTCGGAGCGGATTAGATCGCCCAGGCCCTCCCGGATGGCTTGCGCCACCCGAGGTCGTCTGGGATTTCCGCCGCCTGCATTTTCTCCGCTCATCGATCGATTGCCCTAGAGCGTCGCTTTTTCTTCGACGACTTCGTAGGACTCGATGACATCGCCAATCTGCAGCTCGTTGTAGCCGTCGAGCATAAGACCGCACTCGTAGCCTTCCTTGACCTCGGAAGCCTCGTCCTTGAAACGGCGCAGGCTGGAAACCTTGCCTTCGTAGACTTGGACCGAGTCGCGGATAACGCGAAGGTGAGACCTTCGAGCCACGCGGCCGGATGTGACCATGCAACCTGCGACAACACCGCGGCGAGGAATCGTGAAGGTTTCGCGAACCTCCATGCGTCCCTGCTCGACTTGCCTTTGGATTGGCGAGAGAAGACCAGCCATTGCTGCTTTCACGTCGTCGAGACAGTCGTAGATGATGTCGTAGAGTTTAATCTCGACGCCCTCTTTCTCTGCCAACTTGCCAGCTTTGCCAGCAGTTCGAACGTGGAAGCCAACGATGATGGCATTGCCGTGCGCCAAGTTGACGTCGGTCTCGGTGATGCCGCCAACTCCAGCGGAGATGACTTCGACAGAGACTTTCTCGGTAGACTGCTCGACGAGAGCGGCCTTGAGTGCCTCGACAGAGCCCTGAACATCGGCCTTGAGGACGATTTTGAGAACTTCGGTCTTGTCTGCGCCAGACTTCATGTTCGACATCAGCTTCTCAAGAGACACCTTGCCAGAGCTTGCGAGCTCCTTCTTGCGCTTCTGTTGCTGACGCGATTCGACAACCTGCTTGGCCATCTTCTCGTCTTCGGTAGCGTTGAGCGTATCGCCTGCGCCAGGAACACCATCGATGCCGAGAATCTCGACCGGAGTACCAGGACCTGCTTCTTCGAGCGAATTGCTCGCGTGGTCCATCATTGCGCGGACTTTGCCAAGGCACTCGCCGACAACAATCGTGTCGCCAAGCCGAAGCGTTCCCTCTTGAATTAGCACAGTCGAGATAGGTCCTCGAGATCTGTCCAAGCGAGCCTCGATGACAGTTCCCAAAGCGGGCTTGTCGGGGTTGGCTTTAAGGTCGAGAAGCTCAGCGTTTAGCGTAATCGCCTCGAGAAGCTTGTCGACGCCGTGGCCTGTGAGAGCCGAGCAATCCACGAAAATCGTGTCTCCGCCCCACTCTTCTGGAATGAGCTTGAGATCCGCAAGCTGCTGACGTGCGCGGTCGGGGTTGGCACCAGGAGCATCGCTCTTGTTGACCGCAACGATGATCGTTACCTCGGCCTCTTTGGCAAGCCTCACAGCCTCGATGGTTTGCGGTTTGACACCGTCATCGGATGCCACAATGAGAATCACGATATCGGTGCACTGAGCACCGCGAGCGCGCATCTCGGTGAAGGCCGCGTGACCAGGAGTATCGATGAAGACGATTTCTCCAAAGCCCTCGCCAGCATCAACCTTGTAAGCACCAATGTGCTGGGTGATGCCGCCGGACTCGCCAGCTGTGACTTTCTCTTTTCGGATGTAGTCGAGAAGAGAAGTCTTGCCGTGGTCAACGTGACCCATAACCGTAACCACTGGGGCGCGGGTCGCTTTGGTCTCGTCCTCGTCAGGCTCACTTGCGAAGACATCGTCTTCTTTAAAGGCAACGTTTTGCACTTCGTAGTGAAACTCGGCCGCTAGAAGCTGAGCGGTTTCGAAGTCGATGGAGGCATTCAGAGAAATACCAACCATGCCCATGCCCCAAAGCTTCTTTAGAAGCTCTTGAGCTTTGATGCCCATGTGCTTACCGAGGTCACCAACTGTTGTGGTCTCCTCGATACGAACAACGCGCTTGTGCTCGGCTGGGGTCGTGATTTGGGTCTGACGTCCAGATCCTTTTGGTTTTGACTTCTTGAAGTTGCGCCCACGTCCGCGCTGATTCGCCTGATTAAAGCGATCGCGACGAACTTGCTGTCCACGAGTCGTAGCAAGTGGGCGTTCCACTACTTTGATGCGTGTTGACGGCAGCTTGATGACCGTACCCACTGCTGGGCGACCATCGGCTGGAGCTGGAGCAGCCTCGACTTGCGCCGCGACTTTCTTTGCCTTCATCTCCGCCCGCTCTTGCTCGCGCGCACTTGCGAGATCACGAGCTCGCTGAAGCTCGGCTTCAAAGCGCTCTTTTGCGGTTGCTGGCTCTTCGGCTTCTGGCTCGGGCTCGGCGACAACAGCCGGCGCGGGCTTTGCCACGACAGGAGCTGGAACCGGAGCTGGAGCTGGAGCACGCTTCACACGCTGATGGCCTGGGAGATCAATCGTCTCGGGCCCAGCCACAACAACTTGCTTGCGAGCCGGAGTTGGCTCTGGAGCGGGTGTTGCGACTGCTGGTGTTGCAACTGCAGGTGGGGGCGTTGGTACAGGTGTCGGAAGTGGTGTAGGCACGGGAACAGAAATTGGCTGTGCAGCCTCGACGGGGGCAGCGGCAACAGGCTCAACCGGAGCTGGCGTTGCGACCGCAGGTGCAGGCGTTGCTACGACAGGAGTCGGAGCTGGCGTTTGAACCGCTGGCGCTGGCGTCGGAACGGCCGGTGCTGGCGTCTGAACCGCTGCGGTTGGTGCCGGCGCTGGGGTAGCAACACGCGGTGCTCTAGTCACCACTGGGTTAACTTCTGCAGCTTCGACCGGAGGTGCTTTGCGACGGCGAACCATCGGCTGTACAGCTACGGGTTTTGCTGCATCCTTGTCGGCATCTTTTGAACGCTTGCGTGTCACGGGCTTTGACTTTGATGAACTCGACTTTGACTTGGTCGACGCAGCCTTAGGATTGGCGGCAACGCCTGTGTAACCAAGAGTCTTCTTGAGCTTACCTGCCTCATCAAACGTAAGTGAGGACATATGGCTCTTCACGCTGAATCCTAGGTCCAGAGCCATTTTGACCAGCTCTTTGTTGGGAATATCAACCTCACGGGCCAGTTCATATATCCGGATTTTGGAATCGCTACTCATTTGAGCCCTCACTTCTCACGTTCAGAATCTGCTGATGAATCGACGTGATAGACGCACCAGGTATCGCTGTTCGAAAGGACCGGCTAAAGCCGCCCTTTGTCGCTCTTGAAAGACAAGAGCTGCGAGCGTGCACGTAAGCGCCACGCCCATCACGCCGACAAGAATCGTCAACGTGCAATTTCTCGCCGTCTCGAGTCACGCGCACAAGGGCGCGCTGCTCATCAACGGTGTGACAACCTACGCAAGTTCTGCGTGGGCCATCGCTGTGGAGACTGGGGTTCATCCCTCAGTCACCTCAGAATTTGTCTCATCCGCGGTAGTTGCTTCAGCGGCGGCCAAGTCGGCAGCCGGCGATTCCGCGGCAGGTGCTGGTGCTGGAGCAGCAGGAGTGTCGCCACCCCGCATGAATGCCTCAGCGCCTGCAATAATCTCAGCAGCCCTGTCGGTGTCGGCAACTTCTTCAAGCTGTGCCATCTCTTCGGGCATTGCGCGGCTAAGGTCGCTTACCGAGCGCCAACCGAACTGGAAGAGGACATTTGCCAACTCGTCATCGACACCTTCGATTGCTGCCATTTGCGTTTTAGCGCGGGCCTCAAGCTCGAGAATCTTTGACTCGGAGTGAATGTCGATGCGCCAGCCGGTGAGCTGAGACGCGAGGCGAACATTCTGCCCCTTCTTGCCAATCGCAAGAGAGAGCTTGTCGTCGGGAACAATAAGTTCCATCCGGTGGCCCTGAGCATCGATAATGACGCGCGAGACTTCGGCTGGAGCAATTGCGCTGCAAACGAAACGAGCTGGGTCGTCATCGTAAGGAACGATGTCGATTTTCTCGCCGCGAAGCTCTTGTACAACTGCTTGTACGCGAGAGCCCTTCATGCCGACGCATGCGCCGACTGGATCGACATCGCGGTCTTTCGAGGAGACGCCGATTTTCGCGCGGGCACCAGGCTCACGAGCTGAAGACTCGATGCGAACGATCTTCTCGAAAATCTCTGGAACTTCTTGTTCGAAGAGCTTCTCGAGAAGGCCTTTGTGCGTACGAGAGAGAATGATTTGCGGACCGCGTGCGTTGCGGTCGATGTCGAGAAGGAGAGCGCGAATGCTATCGCCACTTCGGAACGATTCGCGGGGAACCTGCTCACGAGTTGGGAGAATTGCCTCGGTCTTGCCAAGGTCGACAACAAGGTTGCCGCGCTCGAAGCGGCGCACGATGCCACTGATAAGCTCGCCCTTGCGGTCTTTGAACTCGTTGTAGACGTTGTCGCGCTCGGCTTCGCGAACACGCTGGTAGATGACCTGCTTGGCGGTTTGTGCAGCAATGCGACCGAAGTGCCGGTGAGCACCTTTGAGGTCGATGAGCCCACCAAATCGCTGATCTTGCTCTGCAGCGCGCTCGGCATCTTCGTCGCGGTAGAAAACTTGGAAGAGAAGCTCGTCGCCAAGCTCAGCTTCAAGGCCGTTCTCCTTGGCCTGCGCCAAAGAAATCTCGCAGCCTTCTTCTGGATCGTCTTCAACAACGGTCACGATCAGGACAAGATCAACGCAACCCGTCTCCGCGTTAAAGTTGGCTTCGAACTGGCGGATCGTTCCAAAGGTCTTGAGAGCAGCAGTGGTAATTGCTTGCTCCAAGGCCTGAATCAGAACCTTGGGGTCAAGGCCCTTGCTGTCCCCGACTTCCTTGATAACCATCGTTAAATTGGCGGCTTGCATAACTTTTCTCCTTTATGCCCTCTTCCCCTGGCCCTTCATGAGGGCACTCCAATCGGGGATAAGTCTCGCCGAAGTGAGATCGGCGAGTGGCAATGCGAAATGGGTGTCGTCAACATCGATGGTGACGGTGGTGTCGTCGTCTGACACAGAAACCAGAGTGCCTTTGAACTTGCGGCGGCCATCGAGGCCATCCTGCAAGAGCACTTTTGCTTCACTTCCAAGAAAGCGGCGGAAGTGGGCAGCGGATCGAAGCGGCCTATCGAGGCCTGGCGACGAAACTTCGAGTTCGTACGCGCTTGCGATGGGGTCCTCGACGTCGAGAACCGCAGAGACCTCTCGGCTTAGGCTCGTGCACTCGTCGAAGCTAATGGTCTTCTCGGCGCCTTCGGGATAGTCGATGAAGACTCGAAGGACAGCGCCGTTTTGCGATTGGACTAATTCGACCTCTACCAGTTCGTATCCTGCATCAATGCAGATGGGCGCCAATAATTCGCGCAACTGATCGGAGCCAGCGTCACTAACGTCTTCGTTAGATCCGAGTTCGGCGTCACCGATATTTGGGCGGGTAGTTGACACTGGTATGAGATCGATTCGTTACAAAATTAAGCCTAAAGACAAGACAGGATGCGAGAGAGATTTCGTAGCAAGAATTTATATATGAGCCCAGAACTAAGGAAGGTGGAGCAGCCGAAGCCGTCCACCCAGGATGAGCCTCATATGTAGGGGGCGAATTACCACGGGCATTGTGGGTTTGCAAGGGTTTGCCCACGGTGAGCGCTTTGCGGAGCCGATCCGCTGCGCCTGTTCCCCTCGTGCGAATTCTGCTAAACCACAGAGCGATGACGACGAACGCTACGCTCAGCAACAAGGCCGCGGTAATTCAGCTTTGCTCAAACGGGGATTTACTCGCAAATCTAGCTACTTGCGAGCGGTTGGTATCACAGGCTGCCGCCCGGGGCGCGAGTTTGGTCGTGCTACCAGAGTGCTTTGCCTTTTTGGGCGAGCGCGAGCAGGACAAATTTGAGGTAGCCGAGTTCCTTGTGCTCGGTGCCCTCCCCGATTCTGCTGGGCCGATCCTCCGAAGCATCACCAAGATGGCGACCGAGCACAATCTTTGGGTGATTGCCGGGGGAATTCCCGAGCTTCGTCCAGAAGATGCCGAGTTGCCAACCAAGACCACGGCCTACAATACCTGTGCGGTTGTGAGCCCTGCGGGCGAGTTGGTTTCGGCCTACCGCAAGATTCACCTCTTTGATGTCGACATTCCCGGCGGTGCGACTCTTAAGGAGAGCGCTGCCACATCAGCTGGCAGCGAAGTTTTGGCTGTCGATACAAGCGTCGGCCGCGTTGGCCTGTCGATTTGCTACGACCTGCGCTTTCCAGAACTCTACCGCAAGCTCACCCTCGACCAAGGCGCAGAAGTGCTCGTTGTGCCCGCGGCCTTTACCGCCCACACCGGCGCAGCGCACTGGCACACGCTGTTGCGAGCACGGGCGATCGAGAACCAGTGCTGGGTCCTCGCCGCCGCTCAGACCGGCCGCCACAATGCCAAGCGCCACTCCTACGGGCACTCGCTAATTATCGATCCATGGGGCGTGATTCGCGGCGAGGTTGCCGAGGGCGATGGCATTGCCATTGCCGAGATCGACAGCGCCTTCACCACGCAGAAGCGCACCCAACTTCCCTGCCTCACCCACAGCGTACTGCGCCAAAGCTAATCTGATGTCCGACGATGTAGTGCCAGACAAAGACCTGCCTGCCAACGACGAAGCTTCGGCGGCAGATGCTGCAGCGGCCGAGCCTGTGGCGGTCAAAGCCCCTGCGGCCGCGCCAATGGCCGATGACGAGCCCATCCCCAAACTGCCAAGAGCGCCACTTATGGGCAAGCTCTCAATGGCAGCCATCATCCGCATCGGCATGTTTGGCACGCTCTTCTACGCAATTATCGTCATGCGCAAACCCTGTGCAGAAGGCGCTGGCCGCTTCATCATGAACTTTGACGACGTAGCTGATGCGGGCCCAGCTCCTGCTGTCGACAAGCGCTACCCAGGGTTTGAATTGATTTCGGCCGAAGAGGCGCTAAAGCGCTGGCCCGACAAACCCGCCGATGATGCTGGCGCGGGCGACCAAGGGGACGGCGGCACCGCTGCGAAGAGTTCTGAGGGAGAGACGGATAACGAGACGGCTGCTAACGACAGCGATGTCCGCTAGCGAGTAGCTCGTGCGCATCCCAAGACGGGCTGCGTTGGGTGCAGCGACGGCAAAAAGCGCGAATCCGGCGAGGAAAAACAATCCTGAGACAGCGTCCTTCTATCTCCAGAGGCTGAGCACAAAAGGCAATCGGCGTTTCCCCATCCTGCGCTGTCGCCGTAGATGGACCCGAGCCGTCAGCGGGATGCGACCGGTCTAGCTCGCGTCAGCCGATGGCCACAAATTCTTGATCGAGAGTTCGAGGCGTTTGCGCCCTGCCCACTCGGTAATCGCCGGCATATAGGCGACGTCGATTCGGTTGCCAGCGCCCGGGTCTTTCTCGCCGAGGCCAAAGGCGATGCCCGAAAGCTCGCGGCCGTGCTCATCCTTGAGCGTGAGCTTAAGGTGCGAGCCATCGCCAACCCGTCTTGAGGCTTTGACTTCAACATTGCGGCTCATGAGCAGAGGCTCGGCATTGCCTTTGCCAAACGGCGCCAATGTCTGAAGCTCGTTTGCCAAGTGCTCGCTAACCTGGTCGGCGCCGACTTCGGCATCACACTCGTAGGCGATAACCGTCTCTGGGCCCTGCTCGGTAACCGCCGCTAAGAACTGTTCGCGGAAGCTATTGATGTGCTCGGGCAACATACTTAGGCCTGCCGCAGCAGCGTGGCCGCCAAAGCGAATGAGGTTCTCGCTGCTCACATCGAGAGCGTTGTAGAGGTTTACGCCTCCAAAGCTTCGCGCCGAACCACGCGCTTCGCCAGACTCGGTATCGATGGCGATAACGACCGCTGGCTTTTGAAAGTGATCGACAAGCCGGGAGGCGATAATGCCCACGACGCCATGTGCCCAACCTTCGCCAGCCACGACGATGGCCGAGTGCTCTGTGGGCGACTCGGTTTCGAGACGTTCCATCGCCTCGGCAAAGACTTTGTCCTGCTCGGTGCGCCGCTCGTTGTTGATGGTCTCGATAAGGCGAGCCGCGGCTTGCGCGGTGTAGCGATCGGGGGCCCGAAGAACATCGAGTGCGGCCTGTGCATCTCCAAGGCGGCCCGGCGCATTTAAACGTGGCCCAAGCTTCCAACCAATGGTTCGCTCGGTAACAAGTTCCGACCGTTTAACCCCTGCCATCTCAAGTAGCGCATCAACTCCAGGACGAGCACGGCGGTTTAGGTGTCGCAGCCCCTCGGTGGTCATGATTCGGTTCTCATGCGACAGCGGCACCAGATCGGCGACGGTACCCATGGCGACAAGATCGAGCCAGGTCGTTACGTTTGGCTCGGGGCGGCTGGCGCCAAAATGGTTCAAGCTTCGCAGCTCGGTTCGAAGCGCACCCATCACGTAAAAGGCCAGCCCGACAGAAGCCATGCCCTGAAAGGGAAACTCCGAGTCGGCGCGAAAAGGATTGATAAGCGCGAGTGAGGGATGCGGTGCATCGGCCGAGGGCACCGTGTGATGGTCGATGATAATGACCGGAACGCTGTGCTCTGCGGCCCGCTCGATCGAAGGGATGTCGGAGGTGCCGCAATCGCCAGTGATGATGAGCGTGCAGCCTTCGTCAACAAACTTCTGAGCGGCCTCGACGGTAAAGCCATAGCCCGCTTTGCGGCTTGCCACTTGCGTGACGACCTTCATGCCAAAGGCTTCGAGGGCCTCGGTGAGGAGCGTGGCGGTTGTTACGCCATCCACATCGTAGTCGCCAAAGACGCCGACGCGCTCGCCGCTTTGTGCGGCTTGCACAAGCCGTGGAAGTGCATCGGCAAGACCAGCGAGCCCGGTGGGAGGGCGTAATCCCGAAAGCCTTGGCTCGAGGAATGCCTTTGCCAAGGGCCCCTTTTGGACTCCGCGCCCAAGAAGACAGCGAGCCGTCACATCGTGAACACCGAGCTCTGCTGTGAGCTCGCTGACAAGGATGTCGTCATGAACTCGGATGCTGCAATCGCTGGACACGTAGCCAGACTATAGAACTGCTATGACAAAAAAACGCCGCATATCTTTCGACATGCGGCGCTTGAGGCCAGTTTCTATGTCGATCCCGCGATCGACACTAGAGGGCGAGCCTACTCGGTTTTGGGCGCTGGACCGCCAAACCATTTGTTGTGAATTGCCAGAGCAACCGGCGAAGCGACAAAGATGGATGAGTACACACCCACAACAACTCCGATGTTCATAGCAAATGCGAAGTTGCGAACCAGCCCGGTACCGAGGAGGTTCATCATCAGCGTCACAACGAAGAGCGTGATCGAAGTGAGAAGAGTTCTGGCCATCGTCTCGTTTAGCGAGATGTTAATGATTCGGCCAAACTTGGTGTCTTTTAGGCGAACGACGTTCTCGCGGATTCGGTCGAAAATAACCACCGAGTCGTTTACCGAGTAGCCGATAACCGTGAGCAAGGCGGCCACCGTCGTGAGCGATACCTCCTGCCAGGTAATGGCAAAGACGCCAACCACCAAAATCGCATCGTGAAGCAGTGCCACAACAGCACCCGGTGCGTAGCGAACGTCAAAGCGAAATGCCAGATAGAGCATGATGAGCGCCATGACGTAGAAGAGAGACTTGATGCCGTCGTTCTTGAGCTTCTCGCCAGCGCGAGCGCCCACACCGTAGACGTTTTGAATCTTGACGATGACTTCGCCGCCAAGGGCGCTAGCAATAAGTTCTTGGTACTGGGCATCGAGACCAGCGACAGAGAATTGCAGGTTGTACTCTTGGGTACCCTCGCTTGGCACCGAGAAAGCTTCTACGTTCTCGGGGGTCCATTCGCGGAGGTGCTTATTGTGCTTTTGAAAGAAGGCTTCGGCTGCAGCCCAGTCAATCGTTCCCGAAGCACGGACAAACATGCGGTCGCCAGACCAGGTGGCCTTAAGGATGCCGGGGTCTGCGAAGGTGGTCACGAAGTCGGCAGCAATCTTCCTGCCCTCTTCTTTCTTTACAGCTCCAAACTCAGGAGTTCGGACGAGCATTCCCGATGCCTCGACAGCGTTGCCGTCGGGACCTTCGGTTTGCCAGGCAAAGTTTGAGACTGCGAAGCCCGACTTTCCTGCGTCGTTAAGTGCGCCGCGAATCATTGCTGCGTCAACGGGGTGCGGTGTTCCATCCTGATTCTCGAAAGCGAGAATCAGTTCGGTTCCACCCTTAAAGTCGATGGTCCAGTTTAGGTAGTCGCCTCGGGTCGACTTGTTGACGAAGAGCATGGCGATGCAGGCAAAGACTGCGATCAACGACACGAGGGCCCAGGTTTTTCTCTTCTCGATGAACTCGAAATTGCCATTGGGCTTTACGAGTTCGCGGAACGGTTTATGCGTTTCTGACATGGTGATTCTCGCGATGTCCTAGAGGGAAATCGTCGGAGCCTTTCGGCCCTTGCCTACGTAGTGTTCGAAGAGAAGCCTAGTCACCCAAGTTGCACTAAAGAGCGTGCAAACAATGCCAATCATGAGCATGACAGCAAAGCCGCGGATTGGACCTGAGCCGAACTGGTAGAGGACGTAGCCGGCAATACCGGTGGTGAGCTGGCCATCGAGAATGGCAGCAAAGCCACGACCAAAGCCGGCATCGACTGCGCCTTTAACCGACTTGCCCGACCGCAGCTCTTCTCGAATTCTCTCGTAGATGATGATGTTGGCATCCACCGCCATGCCGACTGTGAGCACCAAGGCCGCAATGCCAGGCAGAGTCAACGTCGCTCCAAAGGTAGCCAAGATGGCCATCATGAAGAGAATGTTGAGTGCGAGTGCAACAACCGAGATGACACCGCACTTGCGGTAGTAGACGACCATAATGATGATCACCAAGAGCGAGCCAAGGATGAAGGCGAACTTTGCTTTGTTCACCGCATCTGCTCCGAGGAGCGGCCCGACTTTTGATTCGGAGTCGGCGCGAAGTGGCGCTGGCAGTGAACCGGTGCGAAGGACGTTTACAAGGTCTTGCGCTTCGGTCTGCATTTGCTGCGGGTTGTTGCCACCCATTGAGATGGATGAGCTGCCGCCTGCGATTTGCGCTTGAATGGTTGGTGCGCTGTTGATCTTGTCATCGAGGATGATGGCCATCTTGCGACCAACGCTCTTGCCGGTTAGCTCGCCAAAGCGACGGCCGCCCCAACGATTAAACTCGATAAGAACCTCGGGCTTGTTGCTGGTTGGGTTCCAGTAGACGTAGGAGTTTTGGACAGCAGAGCCCGAGAGCTCGACAGCTCGGTACAGGTAGTAGGAGCGCCAGTATGGGTCAATCTTGGGATCAGCGGGCTTTACAAGCTCGTAGCCGTAGGCGTGGTCATCGTCCAAGGCGAGGCCTGGATTTCGAGCGCCCAAACCTTCGAGGTATCCAAGAAGAACTTGGCGACCAGTTACGTTGCAGAAGCGCCCCCCAGGGTCGCGATCCTCAGCAACGTCCAGGCAGCCAATCTCGTCGGCTTCAGCGTGGGTAAGTTTTTCGCGACGGTCTTCCGCTTGAAGGTAGTAGTCAACGTAGACGCGGCCCGACTCGTCGTGAGTCCACTGATCAATGTTGACGTCGATCTTGAGATCGAGAGCAACTTGGTCGGTCTTTGCAAAACCATAAGCGCGCTTCATAAAGTCGTTGCGAACTTTCCCGTTCACTTCGGCTTCGTCGATGATCTTGAATTCGAGTTTTGCTGTGCGCTCGATTAGGTCCTTGACCCGACCGATTTCCTCTTCATCGAGGCCCGGAAGCTCAACGATGATTTGGTCGCCCTTGGCAATAACCGAAGGCTCTGCAACACCACGCTCGTTGATGCGCTCGCGAACCGTTTGAATGGCTTGCTCGAGCGCTGAGGTCTTGATGCCCTCGGCGTAGTCGGAGGAGACGCGAAAGCACACGCTCTTTGCGGCGTCATCACTTGCAGCGCAATCGCGCATCTCGATGATTTCGTCGTAGTCGCGAGCCACTCGGCTTTTGATCTGCTCGACGTTTTTGGCATCTTCGAGGATGACGCTTACTGCACCAACAGGCGCAGGTGGCGTGCTTACGCGACCCTTGATGCCAAGCTCTTCGAGCTGGGCTTCCATGTCGCGCTTGAGCTCGGACGCCTTGTCGTCGACAGCCTTATCGAGATCGATACTGTAGACGATGTGCAGACCTCCCTGGAGGTCGAGTCCATAGTTGATGCGAGTATTAAAGAGCTTGCTAAACCAGCTTGGGAGCTGGTCGCGAGCAACGAAGGAGGGCACGAGTGTCATGACTGAGAGGCCGATTAGGGCCACTAGCCAGAACGTGCGCCATTTAACTTTGCGTTCCATGAACTAATCCAGAGCGTTCGAAGCGATGCGTTCTTACGTGGGGGTTTACTAGAAAAAGGTCGCGAGTTACGCGGCCTTCTCCTTATCGTCGTTGTTGTCTTTTTTGGCGACGGTAGCTTTGGGATCGTACTTGCCATCAACGTGGCTGCGAAGGACGCGAATGCGAACCTTCTCTTGCACTTCAACAACGAGCTCGTTGTCTTTGACGCCAGAGATTTTCCCGATGACGCCACCGCGAGTCACGATAACGTCCCCCTTACCGAGGGCGGTGAGCATCGCTTGATGCTCCTTTTGCTTCTTGGCCTGTGGTCGAATCAGGATGAAATAAAACACCCCGAACATCAGAAGCATCATGAACATTGGACTTGCGGCACCCATTTGGAATCCTCTTTATAGTAAAGCTGTGCGTACTGATTTCTGAAATCAGCTAATAACGCGAAAAGACGCGTCGACTTAGCATCGGGGGACCACTAAGGTCAAGGAAGAGGTAACGGCTCTCGCCCCTCTAAGATCGCTTGGCGCATGCCCCGCATGTGTCGGGCGTAGTAGCTCAAGTTGTGGATCGTTGCCAGCCTGCTGAACAGTAACTCCTTGGCTTTGAGCAAATGCCTTAGGTAAGACCTACTAAATGTGCTGCAGGTGTAGCAGTCGCAGTTGGGGTCCAATGGACCGGTATCGCGACGGAACTTGGCATTTTTGATCTGTAGTTTGCCCTCGGATGTGAAGAGAGTTCCGCTTCTGGCGTTTCTCGTGGGCATCACACAATCAAACATATCGACTCCGGCAATGACCCCCTGGTAGAGATCTGCGGGGGTTCCAACACCCATAAGATATCGTGGATTCGCGGGCGGAAGTTTGTGAGCTACGCCTTGGAGAACCCGGTACATCTCCGGTGGCGGCTCGCCAACCGAGAGCCCACCGATGGCATATCCGTCAAAGCCAATGTCCTCGAGCTCGGCAAGATGGCTGAGTCTGCGCTCGACATCGAGGCCGCCCTGGATGATTCCAAAGAGCGCCTGCCCCGCTGGCCTCTCGACCTCGGCGCAGCGCTTTGCCCAAGCGGTGGTTCGGCGCATGGCGATGTCGTGGTCGCGCGGATGCGATTCGGCGGGTGGGCACTGATCAAAGACCATGGCGATGTCGGAGCCGAGCACACCTTGGATGTGCATCGAGACTTCGGGGGTGAGCCGGTGCTTGCTGCCATCGATGTGCGAGCGAAAGGTCACGCCCTCTTCGTCGATCTTGTTGTTCTTTGCCAGACTAAATACTTGGAAGCCTCCCGAGTCGGTGAGGATGGGCCGCTCCCACTGGGCGAAGTTGTGCAGACCTCCGTGGTCCTCGATGACGTCCAGCCCCGGGCGCAAGTAGAGATGATAGGTATTGCCGAGAATGATCTTGGCGTCGATGGACTCCGCGACCAGATCGGTTGGCGCTAGGGATTTTACTGAGCCCACCGTGCCCACGGGCATGAAGACCGGAGTCTGAATATCGCCCCGTGGGGTGTGAAGAATGCCGGCTCGGGCATTGCCAACTTGCGCCTGCAGTTCAAAGGAGAAGCCTTTGGTGTTCATGGTCATTTACGCGTCTCCGGCTGCGGGGCTAATAACATTGCATCGCCGTAACTGTAGAAGCGGTATCCAGCGGTTACTGCATGCTCGTACGCTGCCATCATGCGCTCGTAGCCTGCAAAGGCACTAACCAGCATAAGTAGCGTCGACTTGGGTAAGTGAAAGTTTGTGAGAAGCGTGTCGACGATTTTGAACTCGTAGCCAGGCGAGATGAAAATCGATGTGCGACCTGGGCCAACACGCACGGTTTTCTTGCCGGTGGCGGCGCTCTCGAGCGCGCGCACAACTGTGGTGCCTACCGCGACGATGGGCCTGCCACTTTCGATAAGCGCGGCGCACTCGGCAGAGACGTGATAGCGCTCTTCGTGCAGCGCGATGTCGTCGAGTGACTCGGCCCGCACGGGTGCAAAGGTGCCAAGGCCTACATGCAGCGTAATGCTGGTGCGTGTGATGCCGCAAGCATCCAGGGCAGCGAGAACCTCTTCGCTAAAGTGCAAACCCGCTGTCGGCGCTGCAACGGCGCCCTGCTCGGCCGCAAAGAGCGTCTGATAGCGCGAGCGATCCTCCTCGGTATCGCCTTGCCCGCGCTCGATGTACGGCGGTAGAGGCAGCTCGCCATACTCTTCGAGCAGTGAGAAAACTTCGCAGGGGAACTCGATTATGATGCTGCCGTCCGGGGCACGCCCGCCAAGGGATTTACATTGCACGCCGGCGCCCACAACATCGAGAATGCAACCATCGCGAATGGGCTTTGAGGCCTTGGCAAGGCAGCGCCACTGATTGTCTGCGGCGACCGGTTCGAGCAAGAGCAGCTCGACGGCGCCGCCGCTGAGCTTTTGCGTCCGCAGGCGCGCGCGAATGACCTTGGTATCGTTGACCACTAAGACCGCGTCTTGCGGCAGCAACTCGACAATGTCGGCAAAGCCCATGTCCAAGAGCCCGCCCTCCGCTGGCAGTACGAGAAGCCTGGAGGCATCTCGGCGCTCGGCAGGAGTTTGCGCAATGGACTCGGCCGGAAGCGCAAAGTCGTAGTCTGAGGTTCGCCGCATGGGGCGGCACTATGCCCGTAAGGTCATGCGGGGTAAAGTGCCGGCCATGTCTCGCTCTCTACTTTGGCGCGCTGTTTTAACGCTTGCCCTGCCCGCTGCGATGGCCAGCGACGCCTCGGCCCAACGCCCCACGGCTTCGGTAGTCTCGAAGGTCGATGTGAATGGCGATACTCGCCCAGACGAAGTTCGCATCGATGAAGATGGCAGCATCACGGTGCACATCACAGGTGACGACGATGCGGGCGCTTGGACTCCACTCGCTGCAACCGGCAAGGTTGTTGGCGGCAGCATTGTTGTTGATTCCAAACTCGATACGGGCCGCACGATCATCTTGGCCACATCGAAGTTGGGCCGGCGAGGTGGACGCAGTTTCACTGAGGCGGTTGCACTCGCATGGACCCCTGGCCGTTTAGAAACACTCTGGCGCGGCAAACTGGGAACGCAGGGCGCCGACGGCGCAACCAGTCTCAGCATTGAACTTGGCACCTATGGCCTTATTAAGTATTCCAATCGCCTGGGCGTCTCGCGCTGTGATGGCGAAGCGGCGCAGCTCGACGCCGAGCGCTACGACTTTGCGACAAGCCGATTTAGACCGGCCCGGCAAGCACTGCGAATGGCTGAAGCCGACTCGCAGCCGCACATCGTGGCAAGTCGCAAGGCACCCGACTTTGTGCCCGCGAATGCTGCGGCCTTTTGGTTTCGGGCCACAGGCTCATCATCTTCGAGCTTGGCCAACTCGGCGGCAGAGCTGGTTGCACCGATTGCGATTGCCGATGGCTCTGACACCACAGCTTGGGTGGAGAACAAAGGCGGCACTGGCACCGGCGAGTTTGCAACCTTGCAAAGCAGTGTTGGCGATGTGCACGTGCGCGCCCTGCGACTGGCGCTTGGCCACGGCGCTGCAGCGAAGTCCTACAACCGCCCAAAGCGAATCGGAATTATTCTTAGTGCCTCAGAAAAATACTGGGTCGATGTCCCGAAGGATCCGCGAGAGGCACAGTGGGTCGTTCTCCCCAAGCCGGTTGTTACAAGTTGCGTCACCGTCCTCCTCGACTCGGTCTACCCAAAGCGGCCATTGGCGCAAACAGCCATTTCCGAAGTAACTGTATTTAGCGCCGAAGAGCTCGATCCTGCGAAGGCTGCTGAGCGGCTCGCCGAACGACTTGCGGCGGGCAACTCGGCTGCAGATACCCAGAGACTGCTTTCCAGGTTTGGCCCCGGTGCGAGCGCTGCACTTGTAAAGGCCATCGCAAAATCGAAGCAGCGTGGCGACGCGGCAACCCAAGGCGAGGTCAAGAATCTACGACTTGCTCTGGCAAGCATTCCCGCGGCGCCCTTGCAGCTTGTTGCCGGCCTTGCAGACGAGAAGCTGAGCTCGCGCGAGCACAATGTTTTTTCAGCTGCACTTCTGGCATTGCAAGAGCCGGCGATTGCGCCCCTTGCCGTGGCGCTTCTCAGCGGCACCTTGTCGTCGGAATCCACGAACCGCGTTGCGAGCGTTCTTTCAGCCCTGCCGCAAGCACAAGCCAGCGAGGCTCTCTTAAATGCCACGGGCAACGGCAGTGAAGCGGTCCGGGTTCACATCGTGCACGCCCTGGCAAACCGGCCTGACGCCTGGCAGCAGCTGCCTGCGGCAGTCTCCCCAGAGAACACCGATACAACCCAGGCCGACCTGATTCGAGCGATGGGATTGGCAGCAGAGCGTCTGGCTGTCGGTAGCCCCGAACGCGCCGCCCTTAGCACCTCGGTAGCCAGCGCTGCCAACGCAGAAAGCCTTGGCTACGAGGAGCACTACCGAGCCCTTCAAGCAGCGGGCTACGTGGGAGGTGCGGCTGCCATTGGCGCACTACTTTCCAACATTGAAACGCTCTCAAGTCGCAAAGACGCAGAAGGACTTGCACTCTTGCGTCGCGCGCTCACCTCCCTTGGACGCGCAACAGAAGATGCAGCTCCGACTGATCTTGCGGACAAAGTTGCCCAGGCCATTCGAGCTGCTCTTGTGCACAACGATCCGGGGGCTAGGCTTGCGCTGCTAGCCGCACTTGGCACCAAGGTTGCGCCTCCGCTGTCGGTCGAAGAGCGCCTTCGCGACGACACTTGGCCCGAAGTGCGCCGAGCCGCGGCTGCCTCGCTTTCCATTCGATGTGACGCGCAAAGTGGCGCGGCCCTGCGAACGGCCGCTCTCGAAGATGCCAGCGCGATGGTTGCGCGGAGTGCCTTTGGCGGCCTTCTGCGCTGCAAAGGGCCAGGCAATTTCGACATCGCCATGGACCTTGTAAACAATAGCAAGCGCCCGCTCTCGCTACGCCTTCAAGCCGCCCGTGCACTTGGCGAATTGGCGACACCTTCGCAAGCCAAGGCTGTGATCGCACTCTTCTCGAAAAACCGCCGCAAAGCGCTCGCCAGTCGCACAAGCGGCAAGGTTGCCTCTGCCCTGTCCCGGGCGCTGGCCGACCTGGGGACTCCAGCGGCAATTCGGGCGCTTGAGAGCAGTGCAGCGGATCCTGCGTTTCCACAGCTGCAGGCCGCTGCCATTACCGCGCTTGGCGAGTTGTGCCCAGCTACTTCAAAGCAGCTCTTTGAGAGGCTCCGAAACGGCCATGAGCACACGGTCTCTTCGGCGGCAACGATGGCCGCTCGCCAGTGTTCATCACGCTAGCGAGTTCGGCTCGTTGTCCTGCCGGCTCGTGTCCTGGGCGCTCGTGTCCTGGGCGCTCGCTAACCGAGCGCTGCCAGCGCGTCCTTCGCGCCTTGGTGTGCCGAATCCGCGTTTAGCGCCCGCTTGAACATATCCTTGGCCTTGGCAGTCTCGTCCTTGACCTGGTGAATCTGGCCAAGCTTGAAGTAGACATCGGCCTTGGTGATGCCAAGCGCAGGATCGATGTTCTGAAGCACCATCGAGCGATAGACGCGCCGCGCTTTCTCCCAGTCTTGCTTTGCCATGTAGAGCTCGCCAAGCCCGATCATGGTGCGCACGTTCGTCGGATCAATACGAAACGCCTCTTCGTAGGCAGTGGTGGCTTTCTCGGTATCGCCCTGGGCCTGAAAGATTCCCGCAAGGCGCTGCTTAAAGCGCGCAACCTCTTTCATGTTGCGTTTGGCCTTGGCAGCTTCTGCGAGTTGTTCGTACATGGGCGCAGCCTCCGCATGCCGGCTGGCATGGAAGTACAAGTCGGCAAGCGGCCCGATGATTCGCGGGTTGCCAGGGGCGCTTTGATTGGCTGCCTCTAGAAGAGGAATCACGTGCTCGGGTTGGCCGAGTCGCTCCCCGTAGAGTTCTGCCAACTCGACTGTGAGGTCGAGCTTCTGTGCTGGGTCCTGACAAATCTCGTACCGGCGTCTCACCATATCGGCGACTAAAATCCAATCATCCTTGCCACGAGCTGCTTCTTCGATTCGCTCAAGCGCGACCGGGTGATAGCCATCAAAATGCAGCGCTTGCCCAAAGTGCTCTTGGGCCTTGGCCTCATCGCCATCCTTGTTCTTGGCAACTTCGCCGAGCCTGACGTAGAGGTCAGCGGCATCACGGCCCTGCGGACCAAGAGCCAGTGCGCGTTCTAAGATTTCGCTACAGCGCTCCCAATCGCTTGCCGACTCGTAAATCTTTGCAAGCCTCGTAAGAGCAGCGACCGAGTTCGGATCGCGCACGAGAATCTTCTCAAGCATCTCAGCGGCCTCATCGGGATTGTCGAGTTGGCCTTCCCAAAGCTCGGCGGCCTGGGCAAGCAAGCGAAGCTCACCTGCATCATCGCCCTGCACGGCACAGATCTCCGCGCGAATTTGGTACAGCTCGACAACATCGTGCCAGCGCTCAAGACCGCGCAAGAGCCTATCGAGTTGCGCATTGGCATCCTCGTGCGCGCTATCGATCTCGAGCACACTGCGCATGAAATCCACGGCCTCTTCCGGAGCCTCGCGATCGATTTCCGCCAACTGCGAGAGCCGCATGTACACAGCGATGCGAGCCTCGTCGCCATCGACTGCATCCGCACGGCGCAGCAAGATTTCTTGCACCGCCATAAAGTCCTCGCGCCTTCGGTGCAAAGACTCAAGTGCGTCGAGCGGCGCCAAGGCATTTGGATCGAGGTCGAGGACCGCTTGCCACGCTTCCACGCCGTGTTCGAGGTCGCCAAGTTTCTCGGCGTAGGTCTCGGCAACTTCGGTGCGAAGCAGCCTGTCGGCCTCTGGATCGGTTGCGTAGCGCGACGAGAGTTTTAGAACCTCGATGAGTTCGTCCCAGGCACTTTGCCCGCGATACAAAATTGCCAGCTCACGTGCGGCTTCGCCATCGGCTTCGTCCACATCAAGCACCGCTCGCCAGGCGACAATCGCCTCATCTCGCATCTCAAGTTGAAGGCGAAGATGCGCGACCTCTACCAGCAGTTCGCGCTTCTCGGCGGGCTCGTAGGTAAGTTCGGCTCGGTGCCATTGGGTCTGGGCCAAACGGGCCCAATCGCCTTGTTGACGAGAGATTTCGGCAAGTGCTTTTAGGGCACCGGCATCGTCGGCATCCATCGCGAGCAAGCTTTCGACATTTACCAGCGCCCCTGCGTGATCGTTGAGTTGGTCAATCTTAATGCGGGCACTGCGACTCCCGAGACGGGCTCGAACATCGGGATTGCTACTGCCGGCACAGATACCATCGAGGCGCGCTGCCACTTCACCGTGTCGCTGCACTTGCTCTCCTAGACGCTCAAGCTCTTCAAGGGCTTGCTCGCTCTCTGGCTCTTCCGCAAGCCAACCGCCGACCGCATCGAGAGCACGAGTTGCATCGCCCAGTTCTTGTTCGGCGATCTCCGCAATGCGAGCATAAATTTGCGCGCGTTCGAAGGCATCGTCGACGCCTCCGATCTTGGTGCTTAGAAGGTCGGCAAGCCGAGCCGAATCGCCATCTTGCTCGTAGAGAGGTTCGAGGATGGCAATGATGTTGGCGCGCTCTTGGTCGCTGGTTGCCAGGAGTCGCTCCAATGCGCCCCTCGACGCGCCGTGATTTGCATCGCGCTCTAGGACGTCTCGGTAGGACGCCACAGCATCAGCGACGAGTCCGAGCCTCTGCTCCCTCACATCGCCGAGCATGAAGAGCAAGTTCGCCTGCTCGGTCTCATCCATGGTCGCTTCAGCCCGGCGGGCGTAGGTATCACCGAGTTCGGCATACTTGCCGTCGCGCTCGTAAATGCGCGAGAGCGCCAAGAGCGTGGGCCCTTCATCGTCGGCGACGCCAAGAGCGCGAGCATGGCGCTCTGCAGCCTTACTCAAATCTCCTAGGTTCTCTTCGTAGAACCCACCAAGCTTGCTAGCACAGAGAAATTCGACATTCGTATCGACAGTCTCGGCCAAGATTCCCTCGTAAAGCTCGACCAACTGCTGCCAGTTGCCCAGCGCCATAGCGAGGCGCTCAAGTTGCCCTTGCACCTGCGCATCTTCCACCTGCACGGCAAGAGCTCGCGACCAGGTCGCAAAGGCACTGGCGGTATCCCCGCGAGACAGCTCGTGCAGTTCAGCGAGTTCGGCAAGCAGTAGGCCCTGTCTCTCCTCGTCGCCATTGGCGGCGCTCAGGCGAGTCTCAAGTATCTGCGCAAGGGCATCGTAGTTTGCTTCCGCTCGGTACACGCCGTCGAGCACTTCACAGCAGCGCTCCATCGTGTCTTCGTTCGCGCTGTGTCGAAGCAGAGCCGCGCGCGCGCCCTCGTGAGCCGGAGCAAGCTCCAAGACTCCTGCGTAGCGCTCGATCGCACCCTCTACTTCTAGCAGGCGCTTTTCTACCGTCTCGGCGGCCGAGAAGGCCCCCTCCACTTTGCTCTCGCCCGTTGCAAGCGTGACTTGCTGGTCCACAATTTCGACAAGGTCTTGCCACATGGACTCTTTTTCAAAGAGGGTTCGCAGCCCTTCAAGAGCGCGGCTATCGTCTGGATCGAGGTCGAGCACAGCTCGCGTCTGGGCAATCGCCTCAAAGACGTCCCCGAGCTTGGTTTCCTGCAGCGTTGCCAATTCGAAGTGCAGGAGGCGGCGCGCCTGCGGATCCTCGTTTGTCTCAATTTTTGAGAGAAGCACCTGAGCCAACTCAGCCCAGTTCTCCTCCGCTGTGAACAGGCGCTCCAACGCATCAAGAGCATCGATATCACCCTCTTTTGCGTTAAGAATATTTCTGTAGGCATCGATTGCCGCGCCTCGATCGGAACGCTCGTTCTCGTGCACCATGGCAGAGCGCCGAAGCAGCCCGACGCGAACGTCTGGATCTTCGGCCAACTCGGCGCGGCGCTCGATGATCGGAATGAGCGCATCCCAGTCCATGGTGGCGACCAGCAGACGATCCAACTCAGAGAGCGCGAGTGCGTGATCGTCTGTGACTTCTAGAAGCCTTCGCAGGCATGCGATGGCCGCTTTGGCGTTGTTCTTTGAGGTCTCATGAATCCCTGCGAGCTGCATGAGCACGGTACCCACAAGCTCAAAGTCGTACTGATCCACAATCGCGGCTTCGAGAACCTCGATGAGTAGGTCGGTCTTGCCCTGAGAGAGGCCTAGCGAGACAAAACGCCGGTAGAGTTCACTGTCGCCGGTCTCTTCAAGCCACGCCTTGCCAAGCGCCTCGAGAGCTAGCCCAAGGTCGCCTCCACGCTCTTCGTGAATTTGTGCAATCTCGCGCAACATCTCGCCGCGCTGCGATTGGTCTTCGGCATAGAGAAGCTTCGCATCGAGAATGACGACAAGCTTCTGCCACCAATCCTTCTCGCGATAGACTGGCTCGAGGATGTCGGCAATTTGCTCGCGATGGGCATCGTCCATAACGAGGCGCTCGAGTGCGGTGAGGGCCAGCTCGCCGCCAGGCATATGCAGAGCCTCTTGATACTGGTCAATGGCCCCATCCATGTCCTCAAGATGCTGCTCACGGATCTGCGCAAGCCGCAAACGACTTTCTAAAAGCTGGCCAGCATCGCGCGGCCTATCAATTTGGCCGAGCAAGAGGTCGGCGAGTTCGTACCAATTCTCCTGAACTTCGAGCAGGCGATCGAGCTGGCCAATTGCCTTCTCGCTATCGGGATTCACTTCGAGAAGCGCGCGCCAAGCATCCGTGGCCTTGCCGAAGTTCTCAAGTTGCTCTTCTTGGACGCCTGCGAGTTTCTCGTAGATCTCTTGACGACGCGCATCGTCGAGCGATGAGTGCACAACCTCTTCGTACAGGCCTACCAAGTCATTCCAGGCTTCGGCGCGTATCAGCATGGTCTCGGTGCGAGAGAAAACCTGCAGCGCATCCGGATCCATTTGCAGAACGCGCTTGTAGGCAACCAGTGCCTCGTCCACTTTTCCAAGGCGCTTATTGTAGAGTTCGGCGAGTGTCTCGGTGACCTCGCGCAACTCGGGCGAGTCTCCAGTTTCGTCGTCGACATACGCTTGGTAGACAGCGGCAAGCCCCTCCCAGTTGTGCACCACACTTACGAGGCGCTCAAGCTGCATGCGAACTCCGCGGTCGCTCGGGCTCTCGCGGAATACGCGACCGAGCCAGAGAAAGGCTCCGTCGAGGTCTTCGAGTTGGTCCTCGTGCAGGCGTGCAATGTATTTCGTTATGCGAAGGCGCTCGGTCGGATCGTCTGCCGCCTCGAGCTTGATCTCATAGATGCGAACAAGTTGCGGCCACTTTTGCTGAGCGACGTGAATCGGCTCGAGAATCTCGGCAACCGCACTGCGAGTATCCGCTTCTTCGAGCAATCGCTCGAGCGACGCCAAGGCCGCCTGGTGATTTGGGTCGCCGCCAATCGCCGCACCGTAGTTCTCGACCGCAGCATCAGGATCTCGCAGCTGCTCTTCGTAGAGCACACCCAAGCGGAAGCGCAGGTCCACTGCCTCGTCAACCGTCATTGCGAAGCCCAGACGCGACTCGAGTGCTTCTGCCAAATCATGCCAGCGCTCGGTCTGCCGATACAGCGCTTGCAAGCGCGTTGCGACATCGCGCGAATCCGGCATGAGCTCAAGCACTTGCTCCCAGTGCATCGCCGCATCACTCTTGCGATCGAGCTTGTCTTGGCAAAGGCCACCAGCCTCGGTTAAGGCAGCTGCCCGCGCTTCGATGTCGTGGGCAGCAAGTTCGGCTTTCTGAACTAGCAAGTCGTAAAGCGCGCTGTAGTCTTCCCGATCGCGGTAAATGCCTTCGAGTGCGCGAAGTGCTCGAACATCATCGGGCTGCGCATCGAGAACCAGTTGGTAGTACTGCTGCGCTGTATCCTCGTCTTTGAGGACAGCGCGGCTAAGATCTGCAATGTCGAGATACAAGCGGCGCTGAAGGTCTCCATCAAAGACATCTGATGCGATGTCGCGATAGACGGTGACGAGTGTTGGCAAGGCATCATTTTCGGCGGCTAGCCGCTGCAGATCGACGAGAAGTTCCGGAAGCTCCGGTTCTGCTAACGAACCTCGAACCGCTCTCTTCAGAACCTCGAATGCTGCCGCAGAATCCTGCATCGCAATCTCTTGGATGTTTGCGATTCGACGCAAGTTTGCCATGACCGCGCGCGGATCCTCATTGTCCTCGCTAAGGGCTTCGAGAAGCGAGATAAGCGCCTCGTTGTCTCCACCGGCTTCGTACAGAGGATCCAAGAGTTCGGCAGCTCGCACGCGCAGATCGGGGTCTGAGACAAAGCCGCGCAAACGCTCACGCGCCCCTGTGTGATCAACATCGAGGCGCAAGACATCGGCGAAGTGTTCGACAGCTTCGCTCGGTCGCGAAAGATCATCGGCAAGCACAACGCCGGCCTCGAAAAGTAGAGCCGCGCGGGGCGCGCCCTCGCTACTTTGCACACGCCGCTGCAAGATGTCGAGTAGGTCGTCAAACCTCGCCTCGCGCCGGTAGATGGTCGCGAGCGATTGCAGAACTTCATCGTGTTCGACATCTAGGTCAAGCACCTCTAGGTAGCTTGCGATCGCCTCGTTGGGCTCTTGCAGCTCGCTCTCGTACAACTTCGCAAGGCGACACAAATAGCCAGCCCGTTCTGGACCGACTTCCATAAGGTCGATGCGCCTTCGCACGATATCGGCAAGCTCCCGATGCGCACCGCTGGCTTCGAGCAAACGTTCGCTAGCGGCCAAAGCAGAGGCATCCTCTGGGTCTTCCCCGAGAACGGCCTGCCAAGACTGCAGGGCTGCCTCCGCGTCTTCCAGAGCAACTTCTTCGATTTCGGCGACGCGAGTGAGCAGTGTCTTACGCTCCTCGCTAGATTCCGCCCACTCAGCTGCGCCGCGAAGGGTCTCAGCCTGCTTGCCAAATTGAGAAGAATTCGCATAGAGCACGTCCAGCGTACTGCTGGCGTAGCGAATCGTCTCGGGGTCCGAGGTATCGAGAGCCAGAATGCGTTCCAGCAACGTCATGGTCTCGGCGGGTTGCACAAGGACATCGTGGCGAATATCCGCACAGCTGCGCAGAAGTCGCGCACGGGTGCTCAGGTCACCTTCGTTGACCTTGTCGACAGCCGCTTCAAGAGCTGCAGCCAACTCGGCCCAGCCATCCACAAGCGGTGCCAGCGTTAGCAGTGCAGCGAGGCAGCGCTCATCGCTTGGTTCGACGGCAAGGGCAGCCATCCAACTCTCCATCGCGGCCTGCGGATTCCCGAGCGCCTCGTCTTGAATCTCGGCCATGCGGGCATAGAGTTCGAGGGCTTCGGGAGCGCTATCGGCACACTCGGCTTGCACAGCGAGCATGCGGCACAGCGACGAGCTGTCTGCTGCTGCTTCGTAGATTGGCTCTAGCAGGCGGGCGATTCGCAAGCGCAAGTCTGGGTCGGCAAGGAGACTCTCGCACACCGCTCGCGCCTCTGTGTCTTCGTTGTTTCGCGAGAGAATTTCTTCGGCGAGATCCACAGCACCATGACTGCGGCCAAGCTTCTCGGCGCGCAGACGTGCCCTGCGGCAATCATTTGCCGAACGCGCACTGCCCTCGAGATAGTCGGACCAGTTCCCTAAGAGTTCTTCCAACTCTTCCCAGCGCTCGCTGCGCTCGTAGATGCCACCAAGTGCCGAGAAGGCCCGCGATTGTTCGGGATCCGACTCGATAATGCCTTTAAACGCCGCTTCCGCAGCCGTCGCATCATCCAGAACCCCTTCGGAGAGTTCTGCGAGCTGCCAGTACAGTTGAACGCGCTCAGACACGTCAAAGGTACGCACAACCTGCTCTTCGAGCAGTGTCTTGAGCTCTGCCCACTTCTCGGACATTCGGAAAATTCGCGAAAGTGCCTGGTGCGCATTCGCGTGCCCTTCTTCTAGGCTTTGCACACGGCGCCACGCTTGCTCTGCGGCCTCGGCATCATCGAGAATCTCGTCACAGAGGATCGCAAGTTCCATCGCGATGCCCAACTTGACGGTCTCGTCGCAGCCTCGCTCGTCACAAATGCCAAACGCTGCTTCCAGCTTTGCACGCAAATCGCCAACTCGGTCCAAGAGCTTGCCGAGCATGTCGAGACGCATCCGATTGCCAGCATCGGCTGGGTCGAGCATCAACAAACGCGCCGAGGCCGCGTAGGCCCTCTCGGGATTGTTTAGCTCATCATCGTAAAGGCCGGCCAACCTGGACTCATAGCCCAGGCGCTCTTCGCCTTCGGCAGTGACAACTAAGACCTCGATAGCCTCTGCGATCTTGGCATGTGCTGCCGCCTGCTCGAAGGCAGGCAAGAGCAAGTGTGCCATCTCGACGCGAACCTCGGGCGCTTGCCCATCTTGCATGAAGAATTGCAGCGCGTTGTAAACATGCTGGGATGGCGCGAGTTCCATGCAGCGCTTAAACGCCTCACGAGCGTCATCCGGGCGAGTTAACGGCCCCTGATACAGCTCACCAAGGCGGTAGTGCAGCGCAGCTTCCGAATCGGAGTCGCCGGCAATGCCAACTTCCGCTTCGAGAATCCCTGCGAGTTTTTCCCAATCGCCAAGGCCCTCATAGATGCGTCCAAGCGCACGCAGGGCACGCCTATTTTCTGGCTCGATATCGAGAATCGAGCGAAAACTCGCGACCGCAGCATTGGCGTCCTCAAGTTGTTCCTCCTCGATGTGCGCAACTTTAAAGAGCAACTCAACTTGCTGCTGAGCATCTTGTCCCATTGCCACGCGTTTGCGCAGAATTCTGAGAAGCGCAGGCCACTCACTTTGCTGAGTTGCGAGTCCCTCCAAGGCGTCGAGCGCTTGGCGGTCGTTTGGCCGAAGTTCGAGCACAGCCTGAAAGTGCTCCTGAGCCTTAGCCGGCTGGTGTAGGCGCTGTTCGGCGATACCTCCGAGTTCGCGGAAAAGCTCTACGCGCTCGTCCTCACTCGCCTCTTCACCGCGGGCGCGAGCAACCAAGATCTCCGAGACTTCTTGCCATGCATCGGCTTCGGCGCCAAGGCGCTTTAGTTCGGAGAGTAGCTCAGGATCGCTAGGGCGGATTTGGTAGAGACGAGCTGTCCACTGAAACGCCAACGACTTGGAACCGAGCTGGTTCTCACAGAGTTCGCGGATATCGTGAATAAGGCGAAGCGACTCTTCTTCGCTTGCGTGTTCCAGCAGGATCTCGTGGATGCTTAGAAGGCGAGCCCACTTGCCAGCGTCGCGGTACAACGGCACCAGCGCTTGTGCAGCACCAAGGTGCTTTGGCTCGACGCTTTGCAGACGCTCGTAGACCCGTGCAACTTTATCTGGGTTGGAGATGTTCTCCTGAGCCACCCGCCCGGCCCTCTCAAGTAGCGCGACGGTCTCGGCACGATCTTGGAATTTATCTGAGATCGAGAAATAGGCTTCGACAAGGTCGTCCCAGTGTCCCATTCCGCCGTAGAGGGCTTCCAAAGCGTCATAATCGCGAGCTGCAGCATAGAGTTCGCGCAGGACACGAGCTGCCTTGCCGTGATTTGGCTTTAGCTCGAGAATCTCTTGATACACCTTTGCCGCTTGAGCAGGAGCCTTGAGCCTATCGGCATAGACCGCGCCCATCTTCTCCAAAACCGGTAAAGCGGCCTCGGGCGTCACGGCGAGGGCGCGCTTGCGTGCGAGCATCTCGACAAGTGCTGGAAAGCGTTTCTCGCGCTCGTAGAGAGCACAGAGAGCGTCGTAGGCCGCAGGCGCATCCGGGGCAATATCGTCTGGATCCGTCGTGGATCCAGGCAGCTCCAGCACCTGATTCCAGATATTGATCGCGAGTCGGCTATCGCCGAGCTTTGTGCCAGCCAGTGCCGCCATACTTGCGTAGTGCGTTCGGCGCTCGTTCACATCCAACGAGAGCGCTTCGCGACCGAGCAGTTCGATGAGGGCGCGCCACTGTCGGCGCCGTGTGTAAATCTCTTTTAGCCTGGCGATGGCCTCGACATGCGTCGCATCCATCACTAAGAGTTCTTCTAGTGGCTTGATGGCCTGGGCATAGTTGCCAAAGCGATCGATCCACAGCGCCGCAACTTCGCTAAGCAAGGCTGCGCGAACGTCGAGGCCAAGTGTCTCCAAGTGCGCTTTGCGCGTGAGAACAGCGATAAGATCGTTCCAGCGGCCAAGCTCTCGGTACTTCTCGCCCAGCGCATCCAGCACATCGACATTCGAGGGCTGGAGCGTTAGAATGCTGTTGTAGGTATTGATGACCATGACGTCGAGATTGAGACGGTCACGGTAAATCTCGACAACTTCGAGCAGCCCTTGGACGCGGCCCTCGGTGTCATCCGCTGGCAGCTTCTCGACTTGGTCTTTGATGAGGTCGAGGAGCGCATTCCACTTGCCGGTGCGCTCGTAGAGACGGCGCAGTGATTCCGAAGCCTCGATGTTTGTTGGATCGCTGCGGAGAATGCTCTTCCAGCTATCAATCGCCTTCTCCGGGTTGTCCATGCTGCCCTCAGACAGCTGAGCCAACTCGACCATGAGCTCTTGCTTGCGATCTGGGTCCGAGGCTCCAACGCTCTTTAGTGCCTGGCGGTACAGCTGCATGAGCTTGCCCGACTGCTCGGTTTGCACGTAGTACTCTTTGTAGAAGTCGAGCTGCACTCGGTGTGCTGGCGATACTTTGCGCAGTCGTGCGAAGTACTCTTCGGCCGCTTCCGCATCGCCTAAGCGCTGCCAGTGCAGCATGCCGATTTGAATCAGCATGTCGATTTCGGTTTCGGCACTACTCGATCGGCGCTTGCTCTTTAGGGCATTTGTGTAGAGCGAGACTGCCGCGGCCCAGTTTTGCTCGGCTTCGTAATGCGTTGCCAGATAGCCAAGTGCGCGCGAGTTGCCAGGTTCATCGGCGATGACCTGTTGCATCGCTGTTGTCGCGAGTTCTGCGTCGTTCAGTGCGCCCTGCCCGAGTTCGGCGAGCCGGATCCAACAGGCAATGCGAATTTCAGGTTTGTCGGCAACTTCTACGCAGCTTTGCAGGTGCTGCTGCAGCTCGTCCCAACGCTCGGCACCGCCAAGCAGGCGCGCCAACTGAAGTGCCGCTCGATTGTTCTTTGCATCAACTTCGAGAGCCTTGCGCAAATAGGTTTCGACTTCGCTAGCGCCTGGGCTGTAACGCGCATAGGTCTCCGCCGCCGCACGGTAGAGCATGGTTGCGAGACGTGGCTCGGTGGTTGCCTCGGCCTCTTCGATGTACTTCTCGACAATCTGCTCCCAGTGCACCTGGACTTGCTCAAGATGCGCGAGCATCTCCTTTACATCCGTGTTGTCGGGTTGCAATTGCAGTGCTTCGTTCATGCACTGCAAACTTGTGTCGGCATTGAGCAAGTCTTCAAAGACGACTTGGCCTTTGCCGACGAGCAAGGCCGCTTGACGCTCGCCATCCGCGTGCTCAAGCTCCAAGTCAAAGAGCTTCACCGCCGTGTCGGATGCGCCCTTGCCACGCAGCTGTTGCCGCGCCTCATCGAAGGCGAGCGCAGCTTCGGGGGTTCCCAGGACCTGTGGCCCCAATTTCTGCAACTCCGCAAGCGCTTGTGAGTCGCTGGGATCGCTGCGGAGCATGACAAGGTACTCTCTAAACTCGGCCATTTCCCTTCGAATGTATCGCGCCTCACGGCAAGCAGACAACGCCCAGTCATTCGAGTTTCGAAGTGTTTGACGATGATGCTGTGCGCACATTCGTCCATCCCCACTTGAGTGACGTTTCTGTCACCGCGAACCGTGCGCTATGGCGAAGAGAGCGTTACGGTGGGCCCTGGTTGTTCCGGGTGAGTTCTGAAGGCAATGTAGGGCGCATTGACGCCGGCGAACTGGCGGATGACGGCCCATGGTCACTTCTCCGTGCGTACCGCAAAGAGGCTCTAACTGCGTGTTTCATGCTGTTGTGCACAGCGGGCCTTACACTCTCGCTTCCCACAGTTCTCGGTAAAACCGTTGAGGCGCTAATTGGCCCCGATCCCGCCGGCGAGATACCCACCCTCGCGGTTTGGATGATCGGTATTGCCATTGTCGGGGCGTGCACGCGAATTGCGTCTCGCGTCTTGCTTTTCAACGCTGCACGCAAGGCGGAATACGATCTGCGCTCAATCGTATTTCGGCACCTACTAACCCTTGACTCCAACTTCTATCGCGCAAATTCAACAGGCGACGTCATGTCTCGCCTAACCAACGATGTGCAAACTGTTCGCGCGCTTTGGGGGCCCGGACTTCTCAACATCGTCAATACCACCTTCTTGGTAGCCGTCGCACTCGTGCTGATGTTGCGCGTCGATCCGGTGCTCACCGCATGGGCGCTCTTGCCCTACCCAAGCATGGTGATTCTCGGCATGGGCTTTGGCCGGCGCATCTACAAGAGCAGCCGGGCTGTGCAGGCCCAACTCGGCACCCTCTCGTCCTCGATACAAGAAGACCTAACCGGCATCGCCATCATCAAGTCCTACAACCTCGAAGAAAATCGCGTCGAAAACTTCGAGACCTCGTCCACGCTCCTGCTCAATCACAACATGGCCCTCACGAAAGTTCGAGGCCAGCTTGTGCCGACACTTGGTGCGGTCGCTGCCCTCGGCACGGTTGTGATGATCTTTATCGGCGGCAAGCGCGTCATCGATGGCCACATCACCCTCGGCCAATTGATCGAGTTTAACGCCTACCTCGCCGCACTAGTTTGGCCCACTTTGGCCATGGGCTGGATGATTTCGCTCTTTCAACGCGGGCGAGCCTCTTGGGAGCGCCTTGCCACAGTGCTCACGACATTCCCGGATATTGCCGATGGCGAGGGCGCACCTTTAGATCCCGATTCCACTCGCGGCGATGTCGAGATACGCGACCTTCACCTTTCCCTCGGCAACACCGAGATCCTTCATGGAATCAGTCTGCGCCTCGATTCCGGCACGACCACAGCGATCGTCGGGCGCACAGGCTCTGGCAAAAGCTCGCTAATCTCGACGTTGCCACGCCTAAACGCCGTGGCAGACGGCAGCGTCTTTCTCGACGGTCGTGACATCAATAGCCTTCCCCTTGAGAGCCTGCGCTCACTCATCGGCTTTGCCCCGCAAGAGGCATTTCTCTTCTCAACCTCCATCGGTGAGAACATCCGCTTTGGCGTCGACCGCCGGCCCGTTCCGCCAAGCGATGAAGAAGGCTACGCCGCCGCCATCGAAGAGGCTGCAAAGTACGCGGGCCTTAGTCGCGACCTAGTCGCCCTTCCAGACGGACTCGATACGGTGGTGGGCGAGCGCGGCATTACGCTCTCGGGTGGGCAGCGTCAACGCGTCGCCCTGGCCCGGGCCTTGGCAACCCAGCCAAAAGTTCTGGTACTGGACGACTCGCTGTCCTCGGTAGATGCCGAGACCGAGAGAGAAATTCTTAGTCACCTCGGTGAACTCATGAAGGATCGAACATCGATCATTCTCTCGCATCGCCTTGCTGCCGTTCGTCGCGCCGACCAAATCGCGGTTCTCGACGATGGCAAACTTGTGGAGCTTGGCCAGCACGAGGAGCTTCTCGCTCTCGGCGGGGTCTACGCAGAGATTTACGATACCCAACTTAAAGAAGGACTCGTTCTTGAGTAAGCCGGGTACGGCCAACGGCGGCGAAGTGGTCCTTGGCAAGGCCTACGATAGTAGGCTCATGCTTCGGCTGTGGAGGTACGTGCGACCGCATTGGGCGCTTCTTACCGTCGCGCTTTTTCTGATTCCCCTCACGGTTGCCTTCGAGATTGCCCAGCCCTACCTGCTGAGCCTTGCGATTGATGTCTACATCGCACACCACATCACCGATGGCCTCGGAAGCTTGGCACTGCTCTTCGTGAGCTTTGTCTTGCTTCAGGCGATTTGCGCCTATGCCCAACTTTACGCGCTGCAGCTTGTCGGGCAGCGCTCGATGCACACGTTGCGCATGGCAACCTATCGGCACATCCTCACAAGGCGCCTCGCCTTCTTTGACAGGGTCCCAGTCGGGCGTCTGCTCACCCGAATGACGAACGATATTGAAAGCATCAATGAGATGTTCTCAAGCGGCGTTGTGACCCTAATCGCCGATGTAATTCGGCTAGTTGCGATCGTAGCAATGATGTTCTACTTGAACGTCAAGCTCACCCTGATTACCTTCGTTACCCTGCCGGCGCTCTTTGTCTTGGTCGGCTACTCGCGCAAACTGATGCGCTCATCGTATCGGCAAATTCGGGTCAAATTGGCAGCGATGAATAGTCATGTTCAAGAGCACTTAAGTGGCATCAAAGTCGTGCAGCTCTTTTGCCGCGAGCGCGCCACAGCAAAGACCTACGAGACGATTAATAGCGAGTATCGCGAGGCCTACACAGGGTCGATTCGCGCCGACGCGAGCATGTACGCCATCGTCGAGGCCATCGGTATTTGCTCGGCTGCTGCCATCGCCTGGTATTCGGGTACAGCGATTGGCGAAGGCATCATCACGGTCGGTTTGGTCGTTGCCTTCATCGAATACGTAAATAAGTTCTTCATCCCCATCAAAGACTTCAGTTCAAAGTACGCCGTCATGCAATCTGCCATGGCAGCCGCCGAGCGCATCGTCGCCCTGCTCGATACCGATGAGGAAGACGCGCCCCTTAAAGAAGCAAGCGATGACGATATCGTCGAAGGCGCTCCGGCCATCACCTTCACCGATGTGCAGTTTGGCTATCGAATTGGCGAGCAAGTCCTCAAGGGCCTCTCACTGCAAGTGCAACCCGGGCAGAAGGTCGCCGTCGTCGGCTCGACGGGTTCTGGCAAGTCCACGCTCATAAAACTTCTGGCCAGGCTCTACGAAGCCGAGAGTGGCGTCATTGCCCTGGCAGGCAGAGACATTCGCACCATCCCTGCCGAGGAGATTCGCAAGCGCATCACCGTCGTCAATCAAGATGTCTTCCTCTTTGGTGGCAGCATTCGGGACAATGTACGACTTGGCCAACACGAAGCCTCCGACGAGGACGTGGACAAGGCCCTTGCCCAAATTGGTGCCGACGTTGTCGTTCGCTCCCTCGCCGATGGAGCAGACGCGCATGTCGCAGACCGCGGCGAAAACCTCTCGGCAGGCGAGCGTCAGCTAATCTCCTTTGCACGCGCGCTGGTGCGAGATCCTGAGATCTTGATTCTCGACGAGGCGACCGCACATGTCGATCCGCAGACCGAGTCACTTATCGAAGCGGGCCTAGACACACTCATGGAGGGTCGAACGACCTTGGTCATCGCACACCGACTCTCGACCATTCGCAACGCCGATAAGATCATCGTATTGGCCCACGGCGTGGTCGAAGAAGAGGGCAATTACGAAGAACTCTTGGCTCTGGGCGGCGTCTTCGCTAAATTGGAGCGGAGCTTCTCTCGCGAACATGAATAAGATGCGCTCTCACTTTAATGTGGCGATCCTTAGAGCGCCAGAATCGGTCCAAACGCAAATGGCTGCGCAGTTGGGCCCGTTGCTTGTCGAGGGCGTCGACCACCCAGCCGAGACCACACTCTTTTTGCTTTGGCTCGATGCTGGAGACGAAGTCGGCAAACTCGAGCCGGGCTTCGGGCGGCTAGCCGTCTCGGCCCACGCCCAGCTTCCCGATCTTACCGATGCCATGGTCGACGGTCTTATCCACGGCTGGATTCGTCCCGAGGCTCTCCTGCCTGGTCTCATGCGCGCTTGCGTGTCGGCTTGGCAGCGCTTTCTAAAGCAGCGAGACCGAGAAGTTCTACAAAGCGCTCAGGCCCCTGCACCGGAACGAACCCTGCTCTCGCTGATGGTCAACTCGATGGCCGACGGCCTTATTATGAGCGAGCGCGACCAGGACGAGGTCCTCATCAATCCGGCCGCTCGCCTACTTCTCGACATTTCGCCGACAAGCGCGATTACCCGCAGCTATTTGCAAGAGCGTTTGGGGTTCTACCCCTTTGACTTGGTCGCCGCGAATCCCGACTCGACAGAGCTCTTGCGAGAGGAGCTCACGATTGGGGACAAGCGCCTTCACTCGATGGTCTCGCCGGTTCGCGAGCCGGGTGGTGAACTGCTTGGTGTGGTTGTCGTGCTTCGGGATTTTACCGAGGTGCACAACCTCGCCCACCGACAAGAAGAATTCGTAGCCATTGTCTCCCACGAACTTCGCTCGCCACTCACGTCCATCGGCGGAGCGCTCGACATTGCCCTTAGCGACTACGCCGGGCGCCTAAACGATAAGCAGCGCCAGTACCTAAGTCTCGCCCGCGAATCGTGCAGCGCCCTCAATCACATTGTCGACGACTTGCTCGACGTTGCGCGCTCGGAGAGTGGTGGCCTGGCAATTCACTTTGGCCCCGTCGACCTAAGTCAACTCACCGCGCAGGCAACCAGCCAATACCGAGGTTCGGCAGAGGCCAAGCAAATCACCCTAAACCTTGTTGATGGCGATGGTGATATGCGCATCTCTGGCGACCCATACCGGCTTACGCAAGTTCTAAACAACCTGCTCTCCAACGCCATCAAGTTCACACCTCGCGGCGGCCACGTCGAAATCGAAGCCTTTGGGCCATCGGTAAGTTCTACACACGTCGGTGTCTCGGTCTACAACAACGGCGACGCGATCGCCGACGAAGCCAAAGAGCGCATCTTCGAGAAGTTTGAGCAAATTAAGAATTCTTCTACCCGAAGAGTTGGCGGCAGCGGCCTTGGCCTTGCGATTTCGCGTTCCATCATCGAAGCCCATGGCGGGCGCATTTGGGCAGAACCTCGCAAACAAGGAGCAAAGTTCGTATTTACGCTTCCGGCCACATCCGAGAGCCCTACTCCGGTGCCTGTGAGCGGCGAGTTTGACAGCGGGCTGGAAGCCGCACCGCGCAGTGGCAAGAATGTATTGCTGGTCGATGCCGACCGTCACTCGAGTCTAATCCTCAAAGGAATTCTGATGTCGGTTGGCCATCATGTCGAGGTTGCCGCAGACCCAGATTCCGCCCTGGCGTTGGCGCGCAAGCGTCCTCCGGTGCTTATCGTTGTGCACGCCTCGCCCGAGCACTGGGATCCTCACGCACTGCTCGAAATCATCAAGCACGACGCCGAGACCAGACAGTGCTCGGTACTCGTTCTTGGCCAGGGCGACCTCGCACCTCTCAAGCTTGCCTGCAGGAATGTTCTGCCAATGCCGGTGGATCCAGCGCGTTTCCACAAGGTTTGCGACCGGCTCATTCAAGAAGGTCTGGCTGAGGTTGGCAATCGGGTTTTGGTCGTCGACGACGATCCTGCGATTCGCACCATCTGTGCCGAAGTCTTGCGTCACGCAGGAATGAGCGTGCGCATCGCGGCCGACGGTGCAAGCGCTTTGCGAGAGGCGCGCAAGTTCCGCCCAAACCTGGTTCTGCTCGATGTGATGATGCCGGATATGGACGGGTTTAAAACTGCCGAGCACTTAAAGGCCGATACCAGCACCGCGATGACTCCGATCATCTTCCTCTCGGCTTTGGGCGAGACCAGCGACAAGGTTAAGGCGTTTAATGTTGGCGCCGAGGACTATGTACAAAAGCCGTTCGTTGCCGCCGAACTCATTGCCCGCGTTCGCAAGGCGCTCGACCGCAGTGACCGAGAGCTTGGCGCTTCGCCAACCACACAGCTCCCAGGTGGCGGCGCAATCGAAGCCGAGTTCACCTCGCGCCTCACCGATCCGGATGCTGTCTTTTGCTACCTCGATCTCGACAACCTCAAGGCCTACAACGACTACTACAGCTACGCCAAGGCCGACAGCATCATTCGCCAGACCGGCGACCTCATTCGCGACGTGCTTGCGCAAACCGGAAATCCCGAAGACTTTATCGGTCACATCGCCGGCGATGATTTTGTCTTTGCAACCTCGCTCGCACGGGTTGATGGCGTTTGCATCGCGATGTGCAGCGCCTTTGATCGATTGGTACCGCTGTACTACGACCGCACCGACCGAGATGCGGGCTACATCGAAACCCGCGACCGCTACGACGAGCTTCGGCGCTTTCCGCTAATGAGTGTTTCGATTGCCGCCATCACCAATGCATCCGGGCGGCGCCTTAACTACACCGAGCTTGCAAAGGCCAGCGCGACGGGGAAGAAGCTCGCGAAGGCCGTGGAAGGCTCGTGCTACGTGCGCGATGAAGACATCGTGTGGCAAAACTACAAGCCTTAAGCTGTGGCGTGGGGCGTGGGGCGTGGGGCGTGGGGCGGCTCTACATGGTCCGCCAGGCCGACCAGGGACGCCGACCAAGGCGCCCTCCAAGGCGCCCTCACCTAGGTATTCTACCTAGAAGCCGAGTTCCACTCCAAGAGCTCGCGCGGCCAAGACCAACGGTCCATCGGGCTTTACGCGCTTGAGCTTGGCGATGGCTTGCTCCATGGCCACGTCAACAACTTCGCCGCCGCGGTACGCTGCAACCCGTCCGTATTTGCCCGCTGCCACGAGATCCACAGCCGCTACTCCAAAGCGCGTTGCCAGTAAGCGGTCAAAGGACGATGGTGTGCCGCCGCGCTGCACATGGCCAAGAACCGTTGTGCGCACATCAAATGGCGTGCGCTCTTGAATGAGTCGAGCGAGTTTTTCGCCAGCGCCACCAAGCTGCGCCTGTTGTGTCGCGTCGGCTTCACGCTTGGTTGCAAAGTCGCCACCACGAGGCTTTGCCCCTTCGGCTACAACAATGATCGAAAACGATGAATCCGATTTGTGACGTCTTCGAAGAGTGCCGACGACCTTGTCGATGTCGTAGTCCATCTCGGGGATTAGAATCGCTTCGGCTCCGGCCGAGAGCCCTGCGTTCATCGCAATCCAACCGGCGTAGCGTCCCATGACTTCGCAAATGATGATGCGGTCGTGGCTCTCGGCTGTGCTGTGCAACCTATCAATCGCGTCGACAGCAACGTTCACTGCGGTTTGATAGCCGATCGTGTATTCGGTCGCCTCTAGGTCATTGTCGATCGTCTTGGGAATTCCCACAACATCGACTCCCAGGGCCATCATGCGATGCGCGATGCCTTGGGTGCCATCACCGCCAATGACGATGAGCCCCTCGAGCCCAAGATCTCGATAGTTCTCGGCACAGCGAGCCGAGACGTCGGCTACCGTCTCAACACCATCGGCGCCGACAACAGGATAGGCGAAGGGGTTGGCCCGATTTGACGACCCGAGAATGGTGCCGCCGCGATCGAGCACACCTCGAACCGCCTGCAGTGGAAGCGGCATGGTGTCGCATTCGTACAAGCCTTTAAATGCGTCGCGGATGCCGACGACCTCGAAGCCATGCGTCATGGTTCCGTGTTTCACGACGGCACGAATGGCGGCGTTAAGCCCTGGACAGTCACCGCCGCCGGTCAAGATTCCGATACGTCTTCTCATGGCTACACAGTAGGCGATCGGCGGCGGCAGCAACAAGCCGAGCCCCGGGAAACGAGAGTCCTCTTTTCCCTTTGACTCGCCGTCACTTGCCGGAGTAACAGTAGCCCCATGCCAAGCCTAGACGGTCTCAAAGTAGTTCAATCCAAGATTCACGGTTACGGAATCGTGGCTCTTCGCCCATTCAAAGTTGGCGACGTGCTCGTCTTCGGTGATGGTGTGCTCTACCACGAGGACCAGGAGTTCGATGATACGTACTGCTTGGTCTACTCGGATGACGAGGACGAGAACGATGATCCGGATCGGTACTTTGATCTTATCGATCAAACGCGCTGGATCAATCATGCGTGTAGCCCAAACTGTGAAGTCTCAACGGATTTGAATCCGAAGAGCGGCCAACCGCATGCTTGGTGGACGGCACTTCGCGATATCGAGGTTGGTGAGGAACTAACGTACGACTACGCGTTCTCTGGGCATTTGGCTGAGATTTGCAACTGCAACGATCGTGTTTGCATTGGGCTTATTGTTGATCCTGATGAGATTGAAGATGTTCCGGCGAAGCTTCAGGCGCTTATTAAGCATGACCGGCTTGATGCGCGACGAGCACAGATTGAGCTTGCGGACCTCGCGTAGGGTGGTTGCGGCTGCGCTTTGATTTCGGGCGCGAAGGCGCCCTTCTTTGCGATAAACTCTTAGGCGCTTGATTTGATTTGGTTTGCGCTTCTTTGGTTTGCGCTTCTTTGGTTTGCGCTTC